>ERZ1047472.1746-NODE-1746-length-16381-cov-5.683817_pt1 | contig 16381 bp, 16 predicted proteins | sample MGYA00383095_ERZ1047472 | MGnify/ENA primary metagenome ERZ1047472 (study PRJEB29581, sample SAMEA5548365) | metagenome | biome: marine; feature: coastal; material: water | depth 1 m | study: Short-term variability in the microbial, nano- and picoplankton... | reverse complement strand
AAAGACTAAGGTCGCAATAGCTATTCATCATGAGACACGGAAAGAAAGTTGCCCATCTGGGGCGTACAAATACCCACAGAAAAGCGATGCTTGCCAATATGGCATCTTCGCTAATTGAACACAAACGTATTAATACGACAGTAGCCAAGGCCAAGGCCTTGAAGCAGTTTGTTGAGCCGCTTGTTACGCGTTCAAAAGAAGACACCACACACAACCGTCGTGTTGTTTTTAGAGCTTTGCGTAATAAGTATGCCGTAACCGAATTGTTTCGTATTATATCTGAGAAAGTTGGCGATCGCCCAGGTGGTTACACCCGCATCATCAAACTTGGATACAGGCTAGGAGATAACGCTGATATGGCATTAATCGAGCTGGTAGACTTCAATGAAGTATATGAAACCGATAAGCCAAAGAAGAAAAAATCTAGACGTAGAGGTGCTAAAAAAGTAGCTCCTACTGAAGTAGAAGCAGAAGTAGTTGCTGATGCACCTGTAGCAGAAGAAACTGCACCTGAAGCAGCTGCTGCCGAAACTGCACCTGCTGAAGAATCTAAGGCAGAAGAAGCCGATGAGGCTTCATCTTCAGAAGAAGAAAACAAGGCAGAATAAGTTTTTAATAGCCTTTTGATAAATCAAAGGATAAACCAGTGGGTTTATCCTTTTTTTTGTGTTAATTTTGCAGAAATACTTTTAACCAAAATGAGCCAATACCTCTCTCGTAATAAAGCACTTATCTTGCTAGAAGACGGAACGGTATTTCACGGCAAATCCATTGGAATTGAAGGCCAAGCTTTTGGCGAGTTGTGCTTTAACACGGGCATGACAGGTTATCAAGAGATTTTTACAGACCCATCGTATTATGGGCAGCTTATGGTTACTACCAATGCACACATTGGAAACTATGGCGTTTTAAATAACGAGTCCGAGTCTGATGCTATTCAGATTTCAGGACTTATCTGTAAAAATTTCAATACTGGATTTTCACGCGAAGCCGCAGACAGTTCTTTATTTGATTTTTTCGAAAAGCAACAACTTGTTGCCATTTCTGATGTAGATACACGCGCACTTGTGAGTTACATACGTGACAACGGTGCCATGAATGCCATAATCTCAACGCAAACGGACGACTTAGATGCTTTAAAAAAACAACTTTTAGATGTACCATCCATGAAAGGATTGGCGCTTGCACCTAAAGTTTCCACAACAGAACCCTACTTTATGGGTGATGCCGATGCTCCTTTGAAGGTTGCTGCATTGGACTTGGGTATCAAGAAAAACATCTTGCGCAACCTCGTCAGTAGAGGTGTGTATGTTAAGGTTTTTCCATTAGACACCACTTTTGAAACCATGAGTGAATGGAATCCTGACGGTTACTTCTTGTCCAACGGACCTGGTGACCCAGAACCTTTGCATGCTGCACAAGCCATTGCGACCGAGATCATTGCTAAAGGACTTCCGCTATTTGGTATTTGTTTGGGGCATCAAATCATTGCACTATCTCAAGGTATTTCAACCTATAAAATGCTCAACGGACACCGTGGTATTAACCACCCGGTCCTAAATGTTGAAACAGGCAAAGGAGAGATCACCTCACAAAACCACGGTTTTGCTATCAATAGAGCAGAAACAGAAACACATAAGGATGTTGTAATCACACATAAGCATCTTAACGACGATACGGTAGCAGGTATTCGTATTGAAGGAAAGCCTTGCTTTTCAGTGCAATACCACCCAGAGGCAAGCCCTGGACCGCACGATTCATCTTATTTATTTGACCAATTTATTTCACAAATCAACAACCACAAAAAACAAGCATCATGAGTATCATTTTAAATGTACATGCACGTCAAATCTTTGACTCCAGAGGAAATCCAACCGTAGAGGTTGATGTAATCACGGATACTGGAACCATGGGTCGTGCAGCTGTACCTTCAGGCGCGTCAACTGGAGAACACGAAGCCGTTGAATTACGCGACGGAGGAGATGCTTATATGGGTAAAGGCGTTCTACAAGCAGTTAAAAATGTAAATCAAATCATTTCTCCCGAACTCTTAGGGGCTTCTGTATTTGAGCAGGAGGAGATTGACCAAATCATGATTGATTTGGATGGCACACCAAACAAGTCAAAGCTTGGTGCGAATGCCATTTTGGGTGTTTCCCTAGCCGTTGCTAAAGCAGCTGCAAACGAATTGGGCCTCCCGCTATATCGCTACATTGGTGGTACACGTGCTATTACACTTCCTGTCCCCATGATGAATATCATCAATGGAGGTTCACATTCTGATGCGCCTATTGCATTTCAAGAATTTATGATCATGCCTGTAAAAGCTGTTTCGCTCTCACATGCACTGCAAATGGGAACTGAAATTTTCCATAACCTTAAGAAAGTACTTAAGGGAAGAAATTTAAGCACAGCTGTTGGTGACGAAGGTGGATTTGCTCCTACATTAGGCGGAACCGAAGATGCACTGGACACCATTTTATTGGCCATTGAGAAATCTGGTTATAAGCCGGCAGAAGAGGTAATGATTGCATTGGACTGTGCTGCTGCTGAATTTTATGTAGACGGTAAGTATGACTACTCTAAATTTGAAGGTGAGAGCGGAAAAGTGCGTTCTTCTCAGGAGCAAGCAGACTACCTCGCTTCATTAGCTGAAAAATATCCTATCGTTTCTATTGAAGACGGTATGGACGAAAACGATTGGGAAGGATGGAAATACTTGACTGAAAAAATTGGCGACAAAGCCCAATTGGTTGGGGATGATTTGTTTGTCACCAACGTAACCCGCTTGAGTCGTGGTATAGAAGAAGACATTGCAAACTCTATTTTGATTAAAGTAAATCAAATTGGTTCGTTATCTGAAACCATTGCGGCGGTTCAAATGGCACAAAATGCGGGTTATACTTGCGTGATGTCTCATCGCTCTGGAGAAACTGAGGACAATACGATTGCTGATTTAGCCGTTGCCCTAAACACAGGTCAAATCAAAACAGGTTCGCTATCACGTAGTGATCGTATGGCAAAATACAACCAGTTATTGCGTATTGAAGAAGAGTTAGGAAGAATTGCGTTTTATCCACAGGATAAAGCCTTTAAAGTGAAGTTTTAATTCACTACATTATATTATCGAAATTAAAAAATGGCAAAACTTGCAAAACTATCCTATAATGGGAAGTCGGTTGAATTCCCTTTAGTTGAGGGAACAGAAGATGAATTAGGAATTGATATTAAAACCCTGCGCGCGGCAACTAACCTTATAACCCTTGACCCTGGTTTTAAGAATACCGGTTCTTGCCAAAGTGCCATCACTTTTTTAGATGGAGAAAAAGGCGTACTGCGTTACCGTGGATATGATATTGATGATTTGGCAAAAAACGCCGATTTTTTAGAAGTTGCCTTCTTGCTGATTTTTGGTGAGCTTCCAAACGCTGGACAGCTTGATAAGTTTTTAGTTGACATTAAAGAGGAGTCCTATATAGACGAGGATTTAAAGAAGATACTTGAAAGCTTTCCTAGTGCTGCGCACCCGATGGGTGTGTTGTCTTCACTTACAAGTGCGCTAACAGCATTCAACCCAAAGACATTTGATGTTGAGAGCGAAGAAGAAATGTACAGAGCTATTGTCCGTATCATGGGCAAGCTTCCTGTATTGGTTGCTTGGGTATTTAGAAAAAAATCAGGTCTTCCACTTAAATATGGCGATTATGCCTTGGGTTATGTGGAGAATATCGCCCGCATGATGTTCCGCAAACCCAACAAGGAATATGTTGCCAATCCTATTGTGGATCAAGCCCTAAATAAGCTTTTAATATTACACGCCGATCACGAACAAAATTGCTCAACTTCAACGGTGCGTATCGTTGGGTCGTCACACGCAGGTCTTTTTGCTTCTGTAGCTGCTGGTATATCAGCGCTTTGGGGACCATTACACGGTGGTGCAAACCAAGCCGTTGTTGAAATGCTCGAAGATATTCGCCAAGACGGGGGAGATATTGACAAATACATGAACAAGGCCAAAGACAAAAACGATCCTTTCCGACTGATGGGCTTTGGACACCGGGTTTATAAAAACTTTGATCCACGTGCACGTATCATCAAAAAAGCAGCCAATGAGGTTCTTGAAGACCTTGGTATAGTTGATCCTGTATTGGATATTGCTAAAAAACTAGAAGAAGCTGCTTTAAGCGATTCTTATTTTGTAGATCGTAAGCTTTACCCAAATGTTGATTTTTACTCTGGTATTATATACCGTGCCATGGGAATTTCAACCGAAACCTTTACGGTAATGTTTGCACTTGGTCGTTTGCCTGGATGGATTGCCCAATGGCGTGAAATGCGACTAAACAAAGAGCCTATTGGCCGTCCAAGACAGATATACGTAGGGGAGAACCAAAGACCATTTGTACCATTGAATAAAAGATAAGTCATGGGATAAAACTCTGTATACGTTCAGAGACGCAAACGCTTACCCACCTAATGTTGGGTACAGCAGCTGCTATGGGTGCTCCGCCCAATTTCCAAGACTTATACGACCCCTCCTCCAAAAAGCATTTGCTAGCTGGAACCTTTCCCAAAAAAGCAAACTTACAACAAGCCTTAACTGACCTTGAACAGGTTTTTTTGCACTATGGCGTGTCTGTGCTTCGTCCAGATAATGTTATGGATTGCAATCAAATATTTGCTCGTGACTTGGGATTTGTAGTAGACGATATTTTTGTTCGTGCTAATATCATCCCACACCGTGAAAAAGAATTGACAGGTTTAACTTCTTTGTTAACCCAAATCCCCACTTCAAAGCAATTGGTGTTTCCAAAAAATGTGCACATCGAAGGCGGGGATGTCATTGTTCACAACGATTATATTTATGTGGGTATATCAACGAGTCCTAATTACGCAAAATTGCTTACTGCCAGAACTAATAAGGCTGCAGTTGCTGCCTTACAACAGGCTTTCCCCCACAAAAAAGTAAAGGCATTTGAGTTAAAAAAATCGAATACGATTCCACACGAAAACGCTTTGCACTTGGATTGCTGTTTTCAGCCAGTGGGAGAAAATTTTGCATTGACCTGCCCCGAGGGCTTTGTTGATCGTGAGGCCTATAATTGGCTTGTTACCCATTTCGGGAACAATAACATATTTGAAGTATCAGCCATAGAGATGAGTCAGATGATGTGTAATGTGGTTTCTATAAGCCCAACGGTAGTTGTTTCAGATACTTCGTTTATACGTCTAAATACTTGGCTTCGGAATCGTGGTATAACAGTAGAAGAAGTCGACTTTAGTGAAATAGGAAAACAAGGCGGTTTGTTTCGCTGTGTTACCCTGCCCTTATACCGTGTCCTATGAAACCTACCCATCACGTCCTGATGGTGCGCCCCACCAGTTTTCGTGCCAACGAGCAAACCGCAGCAAATAACTATTATCAAAAGTATACTGCTCTTACTGCTGCTCAGTCACTATTGCAGGCCCAATCAGAATTCGATACCCTGGTTTCATGCTTACGTGTGAACAACATCAAGGTTACGGTTGTTGAAGACACGCTCACACCCGACACGCCAGATGCCCTTTTTCCAAACAATTGGTTTGCTCTTTTGGGCAATGGCCAGTTGGTCTTATTCCCCATGTTTGCCGAAAACAGAAGGGCTGAACGCTCTAGCCGCATCTTTGAAGCGCTTAGCAAAGACGGATATGAAGTGATGCATACGGTTGATTATTCCTCATATGAACATAAACATCAGTTTTTAGAAGGCACGGGCAGTATGGTACTCGATCACCAAAATAACATCGCATACTGTGCGCTTTCGGCACGTGCTGACGCGCAATTATTTAACCTATTTTGCAAATCATTTAATTTTAAACCTGTTATTTTTCATGCTTATCAAACGGTGGGCACAGGGCGTTTGCTAATATATCACACCAATGTTATGATGGTGGTAGCCCCTGCTTTTGCACTTGTTTGTTTGGACGCTGTTGATGATCCGATAGAGCGTGCATTGTTGCAAGACAGTCTTACTTTTACTGGAAAAATAGTTATCCCTTTGACAGAGAAGCAGCTTGCTCAATTTGCAGGCAATATGTTAGCGCTTACAGCCACAGACGGTACAGCACTTTTGGTGATGAGTACACGCGCTTATGATGCGCTTACGTCCAAGCAGATGCTACAGCTGCAGGCTCACGTCAAGCTAGTTCATAGTCCCATCCCAACCATTGAAGATTTGGGCGGCGGTAGCGTTCGCTGTATGCTAGCAGAAGTATACTAAAGGCAGTTGTCTGAAATACGCGCTTTTTGCTGCTGAATCTTTTTGAAAAAATCACGTACATTTTTAGATTTCGCAGCGATGCCAACCTTGTGATGCTCCATGTGAATATTATAGGCCTCTGCCGTACCCTTGAAAATGGTGAGCTTGTAGTATGGAATAATCAAGCCGTAAGTTTCTAGCAAGGATCGAAAACGTAGAATGATGCCGTTTGGACGTAACTCGATATTACAGGTATTGTCATTGTGGTCCAAAACAAATAGGGAATCAATTTCTTTACTGCTCGAAACCACATGCAGTTTGGGTGAACCCACACCGCCTAATTCTAGTCGGTTCATTAGGGTAAAAGGCTTGCCTACCAGCGTATCTATAGATTCGCGTTGAGCTTTGTTATTATACGACACATTTGCTAGCATTTTACAAAGATAGGATAAATGCGTTGCAACCTGTTGGAATCACTTATCTTTACACTCGATATTTGTGTATGGAACATATCATTAAAAAACAACTCGTTACATATTTTGCCACTAACTATGGCAAAACACTAGAAAGTATTGAAATTCAACCCACCAAGCCTCAATTTGAGGGCGATTTAACTGTGGTTGTATTTCCACTATTGAAGTTGGCCCCCAAAAAACCAGCTGATTTGGCAGCAGAGTTGGGCGATTATCTCCAAGCAGAAGTTGCAGAAATAGCTTCTTATAATGTGGTGCAAGGTTTTTTAAATATCGAGATATCAACAACATATTACATTAAGGCATTAAAAGACATTCATACTGATGCACATTTTGGTATTAAAACTGTTGATGCAGCTGCTGATAAAATTTTGGTTGAGTATTCCTCACCAAACACCAATAAGCCATTGCACCTTGGACATATTAGAAATAATTTATTAGGTGCTTCGGTAGCCAACATACTGTCTGCCAACGGACAAAACGTACATACCACTCAAATCATCAACGATAGGGGTATACATATATGTAAATCCATGGTGGCATGGGAGCAGTTTGGAAATGGTGAAACGCCAATGACTACCAACTTAAAGGGCGATGCATTGGTGGGCAAATATTATGTTCTTTTTGACCAACAATACAAAAAGGAAATTGCTGATTTAATTGCTGCTGGAACTGACGAAGAAACGGCTAAAAACACAGCACCCATTTTGTTGCAGGCAAAAGACATGTTGATTCGTTGGGAGCAAAAAGATGCTTCAGTCCTTGCTCTGTGGAAAAAAATGAATGCTTGGGTATATGAAGGTTTTGACGAAACCTATAAACGTTTGGGAGTTCACTTCGATTCCTATTACTATGAAAGTAACACCTATGTATTGGGTAAAGAAATTGTCACTGAAGGACTTGCCAAAGGTGTTTTTTTTAAAAAAGACGACGGATCTGTTTGGATAGATTTGACTGATGAAGGTCTCGATGAAAAACTTTTGCTACGTTCTGACGGTACTTCTGTGTACATGACACAAGACCTTGGAACAGCACGATTGCGCTATACCGACCATCCTGATATGAAGGGTATGGTTTATACGGTAGGAAATGAACAAGATTACCATTTCAAGGTATTATTCCTAGTATTGAAGAAATTGGGCTACGCGTGGGCAGATCATTTGCATCACTTAAGCTATGGTATGGTTGACTTACCAAGCGGAAAGATGAAAAGTCGTGAGGGGACGGTAGTCGATGCCGATGCGCTTATGACCGAAATGCAGGATACCGCCAAGCAGATTTCACAAGAGTTGGGTAAGCTAGACGGCATGTCTGAGTCGGAAAAAGAATCCCTTTATCACACGATTGGTATGGGTGCCTTAAAATATTATATCCTAAAAGTTGACCCAAAGAAACGCATCTTATTTGACCCTAAAGCTTCTGTAGATTTTGCAGGAAATACGGGGCCGTTTATACAATATACCCATGCGCGTATTCAATCTATTTTGCGCAAGTCTTCGGGCAGTGATTTTGATATTGCGAACGTAGCTTCGCTACACAATAAAGAAAAGACGGTATTGAAGACTTTACTTCAATTTCCCTCAACCATTGAAGCTTCTGCTAAGCAATACAGTCCTGCTTTGATTGCCAACTACCTATATGAGTTGGTGAAGCAGTTTAATTCATATTACCAAGAAGTACCCATACTTGTTGAGGATAAGGCACAGCAGTCTTTTAGGGTGTCTTTGTGTGGTGCGGTAGCGGATGTAATTGCAAAAGCGCTTGGTCTTTTAGGTATTGATGCTCCGGAAAGAATGTAAAAAAAAAGCCTCGAAAATCGAGGCTTTTTAAATGTTAGTAAGGTTTTACTTATTTTTTAGAAGCAACCGCCGCAGCGTAAACTACTAAACCGAAACCAATTTTGTTGATTGCATCACCAATGTTGTAAACAACATCCATATCTAAGTTGATAGCAGTGATGAAAGAATACCATTGACCATCAGCAGTACCTAACATATAACCTAATGGGTAAATAGCCCAACCGATCAATACGAAAAGCGTTAATGTTTTGTGTGCTTTTTCAACCGCTCCACCAGCAGATGCAGCAAGTTTAGCTAGCTCACCATATTTAATTAAGTATGCGATGTAGAAGTATGCGATACCAGAAGCAAGACCCCAAAGAGCAGGCATTGCGGTGCTGCTATCAGCAACTTCACCGAAGTAACCAGTTACAAGCATCACAAGTGAAGCCCAGATTAATGTTTTAAGGTGTTTGGTTGTTGCACCAGCAGCCTTTAGGATTAAATAGAACTCAACACACATCAACGGTACTGTAAGTATCCAGTCTATGTAACGGATTTCTGTAGTAACGCCTCCAGAAGTAGCAGCCTCTCTCATGTAATAATAGTGTACTGCCGCAATAAAGGTAATCAAACCAGAAACCAAGATTGAGGTTCTCCATTTACTGTCAAATTGAGGTAATGATAGGAAGAAAAAAGCTGAAGCAGCTGTCATCGCCATCGTACCTAAAAAGAAAGTAAAATTAACTGGATCACTAAGATCCGCATTTCCAATAAATGAAATAAAATTCGTAAGTGTCATAACTTTTTAATTATATTTTGTTTATCGCAAGGTAAAAAAAATTAAACAAACTGTATATATTTGGATAAATATTTTACGATATTGTTAAAAATTTATGTTTCAAATTAAATATTTCGACATCCAAAAAATTCTTATCACGCTGATTTGTACAGTGTTAGGGGCTGTGTTGCCCGATACGTTTCTGACCTTTTTGGCTGCTATTAATGTGTTAACAATCGGTATCATTCATGGTGCAAATGATTTATACATTGTATCAAAAATTAAAAAAACGACAACAAAACATCATTTTGGCTACCTATTTGTTATTTACGTTTTGTTTGTTTTTGTCATGGTTTTTGCACTCTATCGCTTTCCGATATGGTCCTTATTATTGTTTGTAGTTATAAGTTCATTTCATTTTGGCGAACAACAATGGTATCAAAAAACGATTGCCAAATCCGCAAGGGTTCATTTTTTCTATGCCGCTTTTGGCTTTATGCTTTTTGCACTACTTTTCTTTACACACAAATCTCAGACGGCAAGTATTATTTTTGAAATTACACAAGAACAATCCCCCGCATATTTATTTAACCGTTTTTTGATGTTCGCTTCTGGTATATTTACAGTGTTCTTAATTATTAATTACAAGCAAATCAAACCGCAACTATTCATACAGGCAATTGGCTTTTTGTCTTTACTCCTTCTTTTTTCACAAACCTCACTACTGTGGTCTTTTTCGGTTTATTTCGTTTTGTGGCACAGTTTACCATCGCTCAAAGAACAAGCAACAGTGTTGCATTCACATGATTCTACTCCTATTCTTTCTTATGTTAAATCTGCTATTCCGTATTGGTTACTATCTTTAATAGGACTAACGGCTGCTATTTTATTTGTTGATAATGAAATCATCTCGTTGACTTCATTGTTCTTTGCTTTTTTGGCTGCCATTAGCATCCCACATGTTATTGCTATATTTCTGATGCATAAGAAGTATATTTCTTAATTTAGCCTTTTAGCTTAATTCATGTTTGAACAGTTTAGTAAACGCTTAGATGCCGCCATAAAAACCCTTAAAGGACATGGGCGCATAACAGAAATTAATGTAGCCGAAACCATGAAAGAAATTCGGCGTGCATTGTTAGATGCCGATGTTAATTTCAAAATCGCCAAATCTTTCACTCAACGCGTAAAAGACAAAGCCATTGGTCAGAAGGTATTGTCAGATTTGCACCCGGGTCAATTATTGATTAAAATTGTACAAGATGAGTTGACCGACCTGCTTGGTGGTCAAAAGCAAGATATCTCCATTACTGGGAAACCTGCCGTAGTTCTTATGAGTGGTTTGCAAGGTTCTGGTAAAACAACATGTTCAGCCAAACTCGCCAAACACCTCAAAGAAAAACAATCCAAGCGTGTTTTATTAGTAGCTTGTGATATATACAGGCCAGCTGCTATTGATCAATTAAAGATTTTGGGTGAACAAATTGAAGTTGCTGTATTTGCAGAACCTGAAAATAAAAATCCTGTTGACATTGCCAAAAAAGCATTGCAACACGCCAAAGCAAACCAATACAATGTTGTAATTGTTGATACTGCAGGTCGTTTGGCAGTGGATGAGGCACTGATGCAAGAGATTGACAATATCCACAAGGCAGTAAAACCCACCGAAACCCTATTTGTGGTTGATGCCATGATGGGTCAAGATGCCGTGAATACTGCCAAAGCATTTCACGACTTACTCCAATTTGATGGGGTAGTGCTTACCAAAATGGATGGAGATACACGCGGTGGTGCTGCGCTATCGATTAAATCTGTTGTAGATAAACCCATAAAATTTATTGGGACAGGAGAAAAAGTAGATGCCCTAGATGTTTTCCACCCCAACAGGATGGCGGATCGTATTTTGGGAATGGGCGATGTGGTATCTTTAGTGGAACGTGCACAAGAACAAGTCGACGAAGAAGAAGCCAAGCGCATTGAAAAGAAAATTGCCAACAACCAATTTGGTTATGATGACTTTTTAAGTCAACTCAAGCAAGTGCAGCGCATGGGTTCTATGAAAGATTTAGTTGGGATGATTCCAGGTGCTAGTAAAGCACTCAACGGCGCTGAAATTGACGAAGATGCCTTTAAGGGGGTAGAAGCCTTGATACAGTCTATGACACCCAAAGAGCGCCAACAGCCAAAGCTGTTAAATTATAGTCGTAAGAAGCGCATTGCCAAAGGAGCAGGACTACATATGGACGATATTAACAAGCTGGTGAAACAGTTTGAGCAAATGAGCAAGATGATGAAAATGATGCGCGGAGGTAAATCTTCCAAGCTGATGCAAATGTTTGGAAAATGAGTATAATTTTAGATGGAAAGGCCACCTCAAATCAGATTAAGGAAGAGCTGACAATACAGGCAAAAGAAATTAAAGATGCCGGAAAGCGTCCGCCGCATTTGGCAGCCGTACTTGTAGGTAACGACGGCGCAAGCCTTACCTATGTAGGTAGCAAGGTTCGGTCTTGTGAGCGTATAGGCTACGACTCAACCCTAATAAAACTTGATGATGATATTTCGCAAGAAGCACTTCTTGCTACTATCGAAAAACTAAACAACGACCCCTTGCTTGATGGCTTTATTGTACAATTGCCGTTACCCAAGCACATTGATGAGGAAGTGGTACTTCACGCCATTAACCCAAATAAAGATGTTGATGGATTTCACCCAACCAATTTTGGTAAAATGGCATTGGGTATGCAAACCTTTATTCCCGCTACGCCGTTTGGTATCATGGAATTGCTTAAGCGCTACAAACTAGATATCAGTGGAAAACATGCCGTTGTCATTGGACGCAGCCATATTGTGGGTAGACCGATGAGTATTTTACTTTCTGAAAAAGGAAACCCTGGAAATGCTACAGTCACGCTGACACACAGCAGAACCCAAAACCTCGCTGCTATTACTAAAGAAGCAGATATTGTTGTTTCCGCATTGGGCGTGCCAAATTTTCTAACGGCCGATATGGTCAAGGACGGAGCCATCATCATTGATGTTGGCATTACACGCGTTCCTGATGCCGACCATCCTAAAGGCTATGTCATTGTTGGTGATGTTCACTATGATGAAGTAAAAGAAAAGGCGAGCTATATAACACCTGTTCCAGGTGGTGTGGGGCCCATGACCATCGCCATGCTGTTGCAAAACACCATGTTGGCCTACCAACGCAATCAAGACTAATGCAACCCGAACTCAAAAAAGCCGTTGATACTGGTCTTGCACTTCCTTTGATGGAAGCATTCTACACTATTCAAGGGGAGGGTTATCACAAAGGCAGTGCTGCTTTTTTTATTCGCATTGGCGGTTGTGATGTGGGTTGTCACTGGTGTGATGTCAAGGAAAGTTGGGATGCTAATTTGCACCCGCCTACCTATATTGAAGAAATTGTAGCGCAAGCCAAGTCGTATGCTGATACCGTAGTGGTTACTGGCGGCGAACCCCTTATGTGGAACATGAATCCGCTTACAGAGGCTTTGCAAGCTGTAGGTCTGAAAACCCATATCGAAACTTCTGGTGCCTATCCTCTTTCTGGGAAATGGGATTGGATTTGCCTGTCTCCAAAAAAACGCATGCTGCCAAAAACAGAAATTTACACTGCGGCAGATGAATTGAAAGTGATTGTATACAATAAAGACGACTTGCAGTTTGCTGAAAAACAAGCTTTAGGCGTTGCTGAATCCTGTAAGTTATACCTGCAGCCAGAGTGGAGTAGGAGAGATATGGCCATTCCGCTAATCGTTACGCATGTACTAGAAAACCCCCAGTGGATGGCGTCCTTGCAAACGCACAAATACCTTAAAATTCCCTAGTGATAGACCTAGAAAAGCTTCCCGAACAAGCGGCTAAGGTTGCGCACGAAAACGCTAAATACTTAAAAAAATTGAAGGCACGCAAACCCAAACAACTTGACAAGGTTATGGGGGCGTTGCACGAAGAAGTCTTTCAAGAAATAGACTGTTTGTCTTGTGCAAACTGTTGCAAAACCACGGGGCCTTTGTTTATTCCTTCCGATATTAAGCGCATCAGCAAACGATTGCGCCTTAAGCCAACCGAATTTGAAACCCAATATTTGCGCGTTGATGAAGATGGTGACAAGGTGCTACAACAACTACCTTGCCCGTTTTTAGGCGCAGATAACTATTGTGGCATTTACGAAGACCGACCCAAAGCTTGTCGAGAATTTCCGCACACCAACAGGGCGAAATTCCATCAAATAACCAAATTAACAGCAAAGAACGTGGCGGTTTGTCCAGCGGTCTATAGCATAGTGGAACGACTAAAATCAGCTTTGCCACAATAAGTATTACATTTAACGTTTAATTATCAATAGTGGGTTTTACTTGGTTTATTGCAAAACGCATCATAGGGAACCGAAAGCACAAGCGTAGTGTTTCCGGACCCATAATTTCCATTGGAATCATTGCCATTGCTTTGGGGGTAATTACCATGCTTATTGCCTTAGGTACAGGGGTTGGGCTTAAAAATAAAATCGGAGAAAAAGTAGCTGCATTTAGTGGTCATGTCCGAGTGACTGCTCTTGGAAATAGCCAGCATCAAGAAACCCTAAAGCCACTAGGTAATGCAATTGCTTATCAAAACCAACTGCAGCAGTTGCCCAATACGCTTGCAGTTCAGCCAGTTGCTTATGCGCCAGGCGTTATTCTAAACAATACTGCATTTGACGGCATCGTTTTTAAAGGCATTGATGAAAATTTTAATACCAACTTCTTTTCCTTTTTTGGAATGGCTGACACCATTGCTTTACCAACTAAAAATGATATTTGGATATCGTCAGAATTGGCAAAAAAACTATCGCTAAAAGTAGGGGACAGGGTACCGCTATACTTTGCTTCTTCACAAACAACCATTCCCAAGCGCAGAAGCTGTACCATTATAGGCTTATTTGATACGGGTTTTGCTGACTATGACGACACCTATGTTTTAGGGCACTTAGATATCATCCGTTCATTGTATGGATGGGATAAAAATCAAGTAGGTGCTTTTGAAATTTTTCTCAATGATGATACCAATTTAGACTTTGACACCAACACTATTTATGACAGCATTGATGCTATTGTAGATGTACAGCACGTTGAACAGCAGTTTCCAGAAATTTTTAATTGGATCAGATTATTTGGCACAAACATATCCTTGATTATCATCATCATGATAATCGTGGGTGGCGTTAACATGATTACGGCGCTGTTGGTGCTTATTTTGGAGCAGACACAACTCATTGGCATAACACGAGTTTTAGGGGCTAAGGTGGGTTCGTTGCAGCAACTCTTCCTTATACAAGGTGCTTATTTGATTGGCGTTGGACTTGTTTGGGGCAACTTGATTGGTTTGGGCTTGTTGTTTTTACAACACCAGACAGGTTTTATTTCACTTGACCCCAATACCTATTACGTAAAAGAAGTGCCCGTCTATATGGATGTTACCACAGTGCTATGGCTCAACGGTCTAACACTGGCTGTCTGCTTGGTGCTTTTAGTGCTGCCTTCTTTTATTATTTCAAGGATACCACCAACGCAAGTGCTCAAAATCAATCCATAGGCATTGGTTAGCGTATCTCCATTACTTACCTTTGCCAGATGGAATACATTGACAATATTTTAGGTGCTATTGGTAATACACCACTTATTAAGCTTAATAAAGTCACTTCTGAAATAGATGCTTTGGTGTTGGCCAAAGTGGAGTTTTTTAACCCTGGAAATTCTGTTAAAGACCGCATGGCCTTAAAAATGGTTGAAGATGCCGAGGCAGATGGCCGTCTCAAGCCTGGTGGAACCATAGTTGAAGGTACTTCAGGAAATACGGGTATGGGATTGGCACTTGCTGCTATTATCAAGGGCTATAAACTGATCTGTGTTTCCACAGACAAGCAGTCCAAAGAAAAGTTTGATATACTACGTGCTGTTGGTGCGGAGGTCATCGTTTGTCCTACAGATGTTGCGCCCGATGATCCAAGCTCTTATTATTCAACCTCCAAGCGCATAGGGGAGGAAACCCCAAATGCTTGGTATGTAAACCAATACGACAATCCCTCTAATACGGTGGCGCATTACGAACAAACGGGTCCTGAAATTTGGAAACAAACAGGTGGAAAAATCACACACTTTGTTGTGGGTGTTGGTACGGGTGGCACCATTTCGGGTGTGGGCAAATACCTTAAAGAGCAAAACCCCAATATCAAAATATGGGGAATAGATACCTATGGCTCTGTCTTTAAGAAATACCACGAAACGGGTATTTTTGATGAAAAGGAAATATACCCCTACATCACTGAAGGTATAGGCGAAGATATATTACCTGAAAATGTGGACTTTGAGATTATTGATGGCTTTGAAAAAGTAACAGACAAAGACGCAGCGGTATACACACGTAAGCTAGCGCGCCAGGAAGGCATCTTTGCTGGCAACTCCTGTGGTGCGGCTGTAAAGGGAGTGTTGCAACTCAAAAAGCACTTTGGTCCCGACGACGTGGTTGTGGTCCTACTGCACGACTCAGGCAGTCGTTATGTAGGTAAGATGTACAACGACGAATGGATGCAGGAAAAGGGCTTTTTATAATTCCTATACACCAGCAAATGCTGCTGTCCCAAATAGTATGCTTATTAGGATAAACAAGACATATACACCCAACGCGACTACCGTTAAAATTCCCGTTAATTTCCAATAGGACTTTAGGTTTTTCAACCCATCTTCCAATTGGTAGCTGTCCTCTTCATTTATTGCCCCTTTGACTCGCTTTGAAAAACGGTATAAGTATAAGCTGAGAAAAAAGTATAAAAGTGCAAAAAAGAGATATAAAACAGTTACCATTCCTGTTCCCATTGAAGTAAATTCACTGACTCCATAGCTGCTGTCCATGCCACTGAACATGGCCATAAGACTACGGAAAAACAGCGCTGCAATTACAATAATTGCAGTGAAGACAAAGCCTACGATGGATAGGAAATAAGTCCATTTTCTTGCTTGATTTAGGTAGCTGATACCTACTGAAGTTAATTTTAGTTCTGAATTCATAATAAGAGATTTAAAGGTTAATGTTTGAATTGCCGCT
>ERZ1047472.1744-NODE-1744-length-16396-cov-5.640781_pt1 | contig 16396 bp, 15 predicted proteins | sample MGYA00383095_ERZ1047472 | MGnify/ENA primary metagenome ERZ1047472 (study PRJEB29581, sample SAMEA5548365) | metagenome | biome: marine; feature: coastal; material: water | depth 1 m | study: Short-term variability in the microbial, nano- and picoplankton... | reverse complement strand
AGTGCCAGCACCGCGCGGCTCTCGTCGATAGATGTGCCTGTTAAGACAAGTTTTTTTACACCGGCCTGCGTTGCCCGCTTGAGGGTCTCAATAATGTCATTGGCAAAACGCGGGTTGGATAAATTGACCCCTATATCAATCATCGGTTACAGCAGCCGAAGTTTTTCATTGCGCTGAAGCATCGGTGGCCTAAGCCCCATTTTTCGCGAGTAGATAATTGAGTACATAAGGATATTGCGCACATAGGAACGTGTCTCATTGTATGGGATCAGTTCAATCCAGATGTCGAAGGGCAGTTTGCCGGCGGTTTTACCCAGCCACTGGTCAACTCGGCGAGGACCGGCATTATAGGCAGCGCTGGCGAGGATTCGGTTGTTATTAAAGCGCTCGAGAAGACTGCGATAGTACTGGCCAGCAATAGGCACATTGGTCTCAGGGCTGTGAAGCTGGCGCTTTTTGCGATAGGGAATTTTATGCTTGCGCGCCGTGCCCTTGGCGGTTGCCGGCATTAGTTGCATCAGCCCCATAGCGCCAGCTGAGGAGGTCGCTAACGGATTAAAGGCACTTTCCTGACGAGCCAGTGCCAGCAGTAAATAGCTCGGTAGCTGTGTTTTCTGCATCGTGTCGTCAATAATTTTAGTGTAGGCGAGAGGGAAACGAATCTCTATATCGTCCCAGTACCTGGCCTTGCCAAGGCTGGCGATAGCTTTATCGTACCACTGCCACTGGCTGGTGATTATTGCCGCGGCCAACCAGTCCTGATAGGTAAAACCACCGGTTGCCTGAAGCCATTCTCTATTGGCGTCCAGTGCATCGCCGTGAAAAAACAACTCCCTGGCTCTCTGCATCGCCGGTTTTAGCCTGGTACTGGTTATTCGATCCTCATCGATGGGAACTGGGTTGTGGTTGAGGCTGTACTCTTTGTCGAGCTTGTCGCTGGCCAGGAAGCCGTAGAAATCACGCTCTCTGGCAAGGCTCGCAGTCATTTCCTGCAGACGTGGGTCGGCGGTGGTGGTGGGCTCTGCTTCCATGCTGCGGATGGCCCAGTAGCGCCATGCAGTTCGCTTTTTGTTAGCCTCGGGCAGGCGTTCTATCCAATGCTGAACTCCTAGCCAATCACGTTCTTTAAGGGCTTGGCGTATTCGCCATTCGGTGAGTGTTCCCTCAGTGGTTTCATTGAGCAGTTGCAGATGATCGATAAAATAGGCATCGGCTATGGTGCTCAACTGTTGCCGATAGAGCCCTTTGATAATGGCGCTGACAATCTTGCTGCGAGCGGCATGACTAAATTCATGGGTCTGTTGATAATGACTCCAGGCCTTTAGCGTGGCATGGCTGCTCTCCCTAGCCAGATGCACCAGCCCATGCTCAATAATGCTAAGTTCTTCCTCAGTGTGTAGGCTAAATTCCGCAAACTCATTAATCAGTTTCGGATTGCGATCAACGCTGTAGTAGCGCTTGGCAAGAGCCTTGTAGCGGTTGCTTTTAAGGTATCGCTGAAGATATCGGGCAAGAATATACTGATGATTGAGTAGTGCCTTGTTAAAGCGTTGCCATGCCAGTGGCTCGGTAATTCTTTTCTCGCTTACCAGCAGGCTAAATAATTTGTCGCACTCTTTGGGTTGCGACTTGCCGACATTCCAAAGGGCGAGGGCAGATTCAAATGCCGACTCTTTGGCCTTAGTCTCAAGCCGATTTAGTCGGGCAAAATCAAACAGGCACTGTTGCCGAGTGTTGGCCTCTTGTGGATTATAGAACGCTATATAGGTTGTCCAGTATCTACGCTTGGCCAGATAGTCCAGCCATTTACTGCGCAGATGCCCGGCTTTGACAGTTCCCGCATAATCACTCAGGTACTGCGCTACTTTTTCACGCCTTGAATAGCGCAGATCGGCGATTAGGTCAGCGTATACAAGGTAGGGGTAGAGTGGGTAGTCGACAAGCTGCTGACGGTGTTTCCTGAGACTTTTCCAGTGCCCCTTGCGCATCAAGTCGAGGGCTTCGCGGTACAGCTGACGCTGCTGGTAGAGCTTGCTGTCAATCGCTGCCTGGCTCGACGCGCTGGATTCTGCGAGCACAGGTTGGCAAGCCAGAGTCACCAGCAGAGCAAGCAGGCTGAGTGTGATCCTGAGTTGGCAGAATTTTTTCAGGGTAGTAATGTCGGCAACCTTGTTTGCTGTAGCACTGGACCGCGTAAGGCCAGCGATTGTAAATATAAAGGTTAGAGTGTAAAGCCTGAGGATGGCAAGTTGGAAGCCCCTTTTTAAAAAGGGGGCTGTGTAAACAAATTTTGTTAATCGGTTTCGCTAATTCGCACGGCGAGAACATCACAGCTAGCGCCATGCAGAACGCTATTGCTGGTTGATCCAAAGATCAGCGCCAGGCCATGGCGGCCATGACTGCCAACAACAATTAAATCAACGGATTCTTCACGTGCCAAACGATGCATCTCTTTGGCTGGCTGGCCAAGCAAAACATACTGGTTGTCCTCGGCCACGTTGAGCTGCTCGGCGAGAGCTGCCAGGCGGGTCTTGGCCTGATCCTCAAGTTGTATCTGGACATCAGATAAATCCACTGGAATATCGCCGCCGTAAGTGAAGGCTAAGGGCTCAAGAATATGACAGACGGAAATCTTTATGCGGCTGTCGGAAAAAAGAAACTTGACGCGGTCTACCACTTGCTGTGATTCTGGTGACAGATCAAGCCCGACCAACAGATGCTTATAACTGGACATTACACTTCTCCCTGTTAATGGTTTGATATTAACGATAAATCCCTAGCTCTAAGAGTAGTATGAAATGACCTGGTTGTTAATTTTGTTTGGCCTTGCCGTTGTTGTGTCGCCCCTGATGTGGTTCCGTCAGTCGCCGCGCCAGAAGTTAATCACTGAATTGCGACGCAGCGCCAACAGCATGGGTTTGCAGGTTTCACTGCATCGACGACCGGATGCCAGAGAAGATGAAACACGACTGGAATGCATTTGTTACCGTCTTCCGTGGCTGGATGACAGCTGCCGACAGAACTGGGTATTACAGCGTCACAGTAAGCGTGGCTGGGATCCTGGTAACTCGGTTTTACGTGACAATGGATGGCAGTGGAGTGTTGCCGAGGCCGCTCCCGAGTGGGTTAAATCATTAGAGGAAAGCGTTGCCGATTTACCCTCAGGTGTCAGCGCCATAATCGCTAATAAAATCGGTATTGGAGTGATTTGGAATGAGCGAGATGATGCCTCTGATTTAGAAAAAGTCGCAAAAAATTTAAAAAAAATGCAACAAACTGCAAAGAAATTTGCCGATGAAGCTTGACCGAAGGGCAACCGAGCACGTATATATGCGCACCTTAGAGTGCAATACCTGAGCCAGTCAGGTGAAATTATCTTCAGCATGGCCATCGATAGGGTCAGTGAAAAAAGGAAAAAACAGCCTCCATGGGAAAATCACTAGTAATTGTCGAGTCACCCGCCAAAGCCAAGACGATCAATCGTTATTTGGGTAATGATTTCGTTGTTAAGTCCAGTGTTGGCCATGTTCGCGATCTGCCCACCGGCGGCAATCGCACCCCGTCCGACCCCAAAGAGCGCGCGCGCCAGGCTGCTCTGACCCGCAAAATGTCCCCGGAACAGAAAGTTATTCACAAAGCTGCCAAAGCTAAATCTCAGCTCATAAAGAGTATGGGTATAGACCCGGAGAATGACTGGAAAGCCGAATACGCAACATTACCGGGCAAAGAAAAGGTTGTTGCTGAATTAAAAAAATTAGCCAAAAATGCTGACACCATTTATCTGGCGACGGATTTGGATCGTGAGGGAGAGGCTATTGCCTGGCACTTGCAAGAGGTTATCGGCGGTGAAGATGATCGCTACAAGCGCGTAGTCTTTAACGAAATCACCAAAAAGGCTATTCGCGAGGCTTTTGAAAAGCCTGGAATGCTCAATACTAACCGTGTCGATGCCCAGCAGGCGCGCCGCTTTCTCGATCGCGTGGTTGGCTTTATGGTCTCGCCACTGCTGTGGGAAAAAGTTGGCCGCGGCCTGTCAGCCGGTCGTGTTCAATCCGTAGCCCTGAAAATGATTGTCGAGCGCGAGCGTGAAATTCGCGCTTTCGTGCCCGAGGAATACTGGACTGTTCACGCCGATCTTGAGGCCAGTGCCGATCGCGATGCCGAAACGCCGGATCAAAACAAAATTCGCTTTGAAGTAAAAAAACATCTCGGCAAAGCCTTCCGTCCAGCCAATAAAGCTGACACTGATAAGGCTCTGGTTGCGCTTAAGGCTTCTGGTTACGCTGTTACCAAGCGCGAGGATAAGCCGACCTCATCCAAGCCCTCCGCACCTTTTATCACCTCGACCCTTCAGCAGGCGGCCAGTACTCGAATGGGCTTTGGGGTAAAGAAAACCATGATGATGGCCCAGCGTCTCTACGAAGCCGGCTATATCACCTATATGCGAACCGACTCGACCAACCTCAGTGAGGATGCGGTCAATGCCTGTCGTGAATATATTAAAGTTCGTCACGGTGAGCGCTACCTGCCCGATGAGCCCAAGGTCTATGGCAGCAAGTCTGGCGCCCAGGAAGCACACGAAGCGATCCGCCCATCGAATATTGATATTGCCCCCGGCAGTCTCGGCGATATGGAAGTTGATGCACGCAAACTCTATCAGCTTATCTGGCAGCAGTTTGTCGCCTGCCAGATGACTCCCGCACAATTTACAGCGACATCGATTACTGTCACCGCCGGTGACTATGATATGACCGCCAAGGGACGTGTCACTCGCTTTGATGGTTATCTGGCCGTTATGCCAGCCAGCCGAAAAAATGATGATGACGGTGAACTGCCCGATCTTCAGAAGGGCGACAAGATGGATTTGCTGGTTCTGGTGCCACAGCAGCACTTTACCAAGCCCATCGCGCGATTCTCTGAAGCGTCTCTGGTTAAAGAGCTGGAAAAGCGCGGTATCGGAAGACCCTCGACCTATGCGGCCATTATTTCCACCATCCAGGATCGCGGTTATGTGCGCATTGAAAACAAGCGTATTTTTGCCGAGAAGATCGGCGATGTGGTCACCGATCGCCTCAGCGAGAACTTTAACGATCTGATGGACTATGGCTTTACCGCCACCATGGAAGAGCATCTCGATGAAATTGCCAACGGCACATTGAAGTGGAAAGATCTGCTCAACCGTTTTTATCGCGACTTTAGCCAAAAAGTTGAAAGCGCAAAAGAAGCAGACGCCGGGATGCGTCCAAATACGCCGACTGAAACTGATATAGCCTGTACCCAGTGCGGCCGTCCAATGATGATTCGCACCGCGGGCACCGGTGTATTCCTCGGCTGCTCGGGCTATGCACTGCCGCCAAAAGAGCGCTGCAAGCAGACCATCAATCTCACCCCTGGTGATGAAGCGGTTAATATTGATGAAGATGATGAAGCCGAATCCAAGCTGTTGATGCACAAACATCGCTGCAAAATTTGTAACACCTCCATGGACAGCTATCTGATCGATGAAAAGCGCAAGCTGCATGTCTGTGGTAACAATCCGGACTGCAGTGGTTTTGAAGTGGAAGAGGGCCAGTACGTTATCAAGGGCTATGAGGGCCCGGTTCTGGAATGTGATAAATGTTCCAGCGAGATGCAGCTTAAAACTGGCCGTTTTGGTAAATATTTCGGCTGTACTGGCGAGACTGCTCCCGGGGAACCCTGTAAAAATACCCGCAAATTATTGCGCAGTGGCGAAGCGGCACCACCGAAGGTCGATCCCATCGCTATGCCAGAACTGCGCTGCCTGAAGGTCGAAGACCACTATGTATTGCGCGACGGAGCTTCCGGCCTGTTTCTGGCCGCTAGCCAGTTTCCCAAGCACCGTGAAACTCGTGCGCCAACCGTTCAGGAACTGCTGCCCTACAAGGATCAAATCGATAAGAAGTATCAGTTCCTGCTGACTGCACCACAGACAGATCCCAATGGCCTGCCATCCATTGTGCGCTACAGCAGAAAGACCAAAGAGCAGTATGTGCGCAGTGAAGATGACGGCAAGCCTACTGGCTGGAGTGCTTTCTACAATAACGGTAAATGGGTTGCTGCAGAAAAGGGCAGTAAGTAGAGCGGTGTTATCAAGTTATCTTTCAGCCGTTAATCAAAAGCTGTTGTTTGCGCGACAGCTTTTATCTCAAGCCGACGCTAAAACAGCCCAGCAGGACACAGCGCTGGCGCAGTCAGTGGCTGTTCAGTTGCACCAGGCCTGGCTGTGGCACTGCCGAAATGTCGCTGAAACCTACAAGTTACAGGAACTGGATGCCGTCGAATGCGCCAACACGCTGGTAGATTTGCTCGCTGCACAGGGCAAGACACCAGGTGAGGCCACCGAGTTGCAAAACCTGCAGAATGACTCCCAATCCTGGCTCAGTGAGTTACTAAAGGCCCATGACCATGTATATCGATTACCAACCATTCGCAAGGCCGAGATGGATGTAGATCGTCTTCCCCTGATTGCTGTCGACGCCCCCGAGGTGGTCGATTGGAGTGCCGAGCGCGCCAATCTTTGGTTGGCCAATATGCAGGAATTAGTAGAAAGACAGCGCGAAATGATGGTTGAGTTTTAAGAATCTTCCAGCAAATGGTTAACAGCTCTACCCGCAACTGCTAGACTAACCACTCTTGAGTATTATTCATAAGTGAACTATTCCTTAATTAACCAGCCGTAATAAACAATCTCTAACTAACCCCGTTATTGAAAAAAGAGTAAATGATTTATGCCCCTTGCAGAATTCGAATTAGTTATGTTGGAAAGTGGTGAAGTTGCCCTGCAGCGCGCCGGTTCTGACGAGCCTCTGGTGCGTATTAACTTCGCCCCTGAAGTGTTGGCCTATCTGGATGGCAAGCATATCGAAGTGGCCAAGAGCATGATGGATGCGGGGCTGCAAAAAGCCTTTGATGTCGGTGAAGAGCCGGTTCCTCAAGCTGAGGGTGATGAGTCCAAAGCTCATACCCTGCACTAAGTTCAAAAGCCCTAAGCCAAAAGCGCCAACAAATGATTTCCGACGATATCCTTAAACACCTGTGCGAACAGCGCAAAATCAGCAGCTACAGGCAGCACCTTTTTCTGTGTACGGCTGGAAAGTGCGCATCTCAGGATGCTGCGGATCAATCCTGGGATTATTTAAAGCGCCGTATTAAGGAACTTGAACTCTACGATGTGGAAGAGGGGGTTTACAGATCCAAGGCCGATTGCCTGCGTATCTGTGCCCAGGGGCCGATTATGGTCAGCTATCCCGATGGCACCTGGTACCACAGCTGCACACCTGAGGTAATTGAACGTATCCTTCAAGAACATGTGATCGGTGGTGCAGTGGTTGCAGATTACTGCTTTGCGAGCAATTCAATGCAGGGCTGAAAGAGCACTTTAGCGGTTACATTCCTACTCTCACCACACCCACAGCAAGACCTTCAATAGAAAATTCCTGAGCACGCAAATCAACTACTATAGGTGAGTATTCGCGATTCTCTGGTAGCAGTTGTATCTCATGCTTGCGACTTGTGTGCTTGAGTCTCTTCACGGTGACTTCACCGTCAACCCGGGCGACCACAATCTGCTGGTTCTCTGCAGTTGGCTGCTGATGAACGGCGAGCAGATCGCCGTCCATAATACCCACATCCATCATACTCTGGCCCTGAACACGCAAAAAGTAATCGGCGTGGGGCTGGAAGGTGCTGGAGGGAACCTCCTGATAATCTTCAATATGCTGCTCAGATAATATCGGCTCGCCCGCAGCAACACTGCCAACGATAGGGATACCGGAATACTGTTCAACAATACGAATGCCCCGCGATGCGCCAGGAATCATCTCAATTACCCCTTTGCGCGCTAGAGCACGCAGATGATCTTCAGCTGCATTGGCTGAGCGGAAACCCAATTTCTGGGCGATTTCAGCACGAGTTGGCGGGTAGCCAGTCTCGTCGAGATTGTCGCGAATCAAGTCAAAGATTTCTTGCTGTCGGGCAGTTAGACGTTCCATAGGATTTTCCTCTATCGGTTAACTGTGATTATATACAGTAATCTTTGTGGTGCAAGTTAAACTATGTTTAAGGTAAACAAAAGGAATTTTTATGCTTGAATCAAAGGTGCAAGAAGCTTGGAGAGTACTACGTATACAGTCTGAATTAGTCGATGGTACAGAGAAATTACTGAAACTCGGCGTTGCGGTTACAGTGTTTGGCGGCGCCAGGCTGGATGAGGGGAATCGTTACTATCGACAGGCAGTAGAGTTGGGTAAGTTACTTGGTGAGCAGCGTATTCCAGTTATCACCGGCGGTGGTCCCGGTATTATGGAAGGGGCTAATCGCGGCTGTTACGCCACACCGACTCCCTCAGTGGGCTTAAATATTGATCTGCCTTTTGAACAGGCTCCCAATCCCTATCAGGATATCGGTCTCGATTTCCGCTACTTTTTTGTCCGCAAGTACCTGTTTGTAAAACATGCGGTTGGCTTTGTTATTTTCCCCGGTGGTTTTGGCACCATGGATGAGTTGTTTGAAGCGCTGACGCTGGTGCAAACCCGAAAAGTTGAAGCCTTCCCCATTATTCTTGTTGGTATCTCCTTCTGGAGTGGTCTTGTCGATTGGATGCGCGATCGCATGAGGGGGGAGGGCTGCCTGACAGAGTCCGAGCTCAATCTTATTGAGATTGTCGATGATGCTGCCGGGGCTGCGAAAGTGATACTGCGGCATATTCGCATGATAGAAGCCGGTGATTAAGGAGGGATCAGGCTGAACTCAGTTTATATAAAATCAGCAGAGCTGCCGCTGGGCAGCACTGCTTGAGTGGCAATGGCTAAAACTCATCCCAGCCAAATAGATAGTCAGCGGCTTCAATAGCCTCCATCGAACCGCTATCGGGGTTGGGCATAACCATACCGTCGCCGAGCAATCGCGAACCTGAGCCCCAACCCATTTCACTGCGCCAATCCTCGGGTGCGCGAGCGGGGACAATAACCATCCGCGACCAGTCGTCAAAGCTTATAACATCCAGGTCGCAGTTTTCGTCACTAGCGCCACTGTAAGCTCCGTTTTCATAGGTGGGATCCGCATAGCGAACATCTATAAGGGCTGAATATTCATCCACTGCGATGACTTCAAAGAGTCTTTTTTCAGCTATATTTTGGTACCACTGATTAATAGTAGGAACGCTTGTACCCATATTTCACCTCCTTCTAAGGAACTGGAAAATATCACTTTATTTATTCCGCTGCATGGCCCCAGATTTTGGACTTGACTGCACAGTTGCGAGATTAAATCGAAGCACTGGTTTAGCTATTTGAGATAACCTACTGGAAAATATAAGGATAATTTTTAGCTTTCGATTATTAATTTTCAGGTAAAATTTCTTTATGGAATAGCGCCGCTTTGTGAAAGAATAAACTTGTCTAAAAACTGTTGAAGTTTTTTAGCTGAGTGGTTTTTTATTTAATGGATAATTCCGATACCCAAATCTGTCTCTGGAAACGATGATGCCCAATAAATTATACGGTCGGCTAATGCTCGACCTGGCTGGAACAGCGTTGGCTGATGATGAAGTCGAACTGTTGAAAAATCCCCAGGTAGGGGGCGTTATACTGTTTGCTCGCAATGTTGAAAGTCGCCGGCAGGTCGAAGCCCTGGTGGCGCAGATAAGAGCACTAGCGCCCCATCTACTCATTGCGGTTGACCAAGAAGGCGGTCGAGTGCAGAGATTTCGCGATGGTTTCACTCCATTGCCAGCTATGCAGCAGTTGGGAGACCTCATAGCCAGGGATCGAGAAGCAGGAATGTCCCTGTGTCGGGATAGCGGTTGGTTGATGGCATCCGAAGTGATTGCCTGCGGGTTGGATATTAGCTTTGCTCCAGTCTTGGATGTGGATCGCGATACCAGCAGTATTATTGGCGACAGGGCCTTCTCTGACCAACCCCAACAGGTAGTCGATGCTGCAGCAGCATTTATTGAGGGGATGAATGAAGCCGGAATGGCGGCGACTGGCAAGCACTTTCCCGGTCATGGCGGCATTTTTGCCGACAGCCACCTTGAGGCGCCGGTGGATCACCGCGACTGGCAGCAGCTCTGGGAGCATGATCTGCGACCATTTGTTGCTCTCTGTTCTCAGTTGGGTGGCATTATGCCGGCCCATATTACCTTTCCTGCGATTGATCCGGACTCTGTCGGCTTCTCGCCTTTTTGGTTGCGTGAGATTCTCCGCGATAAGCTGGGGTTTACTGGCGTAATCTTCAGTGATGATCTGGCTATGAAGGGTGCGGATGTAGCTGGTGGCTATCAGTGCAAGGCTGAACTTGCCCTGAAGGCTGGTTGCGATATGATTCTGGTCTGTAACGATCGCGGAGGGGCATTGGAGGTTTTGCAGTATATGACTGAAAACAGTATCCCCCCGAGTGAGAGAATTGCGGCTATGCACAAGACACAATCGGTCAGTTGGGCAGAGCTGGAGAATGATTTGCGCAGGGTCGACACCATAGAGCGGCTGGAAAAATTATAAAATAATAAATAACTGATTTAATAAAAGGTCGAGTGATGGGCAAAATAGAAAGCTGGTTGGTCAATTTAACAGGCGAGCAATATCTCTGGGTACTCGAGTTATTTCTTATTGTGGTTGTCGCGCTGACGCTTGGCTATGCGGTTAATCGGGTTATCGACAAGCTTGAAGCCCACACGGCAAAAACCATGACCGTCTGGGATGACGCGTTAATCGAGGCCTGCCGCAAACCACTGATTTGGCTAGTATGGATTCTGGGTATCAACTTCGCTGCCGGTATCGCCGCGCAAAAGATGGATTCCGGTCTCTACGGGATGGTCGACCCAATCAATCGCATTGCACTGATATTTTTGGGCTCACTGTTTTTAACCAGCTTTATCAAGCGTGCAGAGCGCAACCTAGTTCATCCCGACTATATCTCCAAACCACTTGATGAGACTACGGTTCGTGCCGTCGGCAAGTTATTGCGCGCAGCGGTGATTATTACCGCAGTGCTGATTGCCATGCAGCTGTTTGGCTACAGTATCTCAGGTTTGCTGGCCTTTGGCGGTATAGGCGGTATAGCCATGGGTTTTGCGGCAAAAGATCTGCTGGCAAATTTCTTTGGCGGGCTGATGATCTACCTGGATCGCCCATTTTCTGTGGGTGACTGGGTGCGTTCGCCAGATAAAGAAATTGAGGGCACTGTCGAAGATATTGGCTGGCGGCTGACCCGCATCCGCACCTTCGATAAACGCCCGCTGTATATTCCCAATGCCGCCTTTGCCAATATCTCCGTGGAAAACCCCTCGCGGATGACCAACCGCAGAATCTATGAAACTGTGGGCATTCGCTACGACGACCTGCACAAGATGGATATTATTGTCGATCAGGTAAAAACCATGCTGAGTGAGCATCCTGAGATTGATAATAATTTAATTATGATGGTCAACTTTAACAAGTTTGCCGCCAGTTCCCTGGACTTTTTTATCTATGTGTTTACCAAGACTACCGACTGGGCCAGGTATCATGAGATCAAGCAGGATGTACTTTTAAAAGTCGCCAATATTATTGAAGCCAATCAGGCGGAAGTCGCCTACCCGACATCCACATTGCAGGTGCCCAATGGTATTGAAATATCTGGCAGTCAGGTTCAGCAGTAACGCTAGCTTTTCTGCATTGCTGCTTTGATATAAATTATGGAATTGCTGCAAAAGGTTAACTACAGTTTAAAAGGTCTTTGCTGCTGTGGTGGTAATGGCTACTCTGATTGCTAACTTTATAACAACAGAGTTCAAAAAAGTGCATAAGAATTCATAAGAGTAAAGCGGGAGGGGTGGTGTTGCAGTGAGCACCTTAAACGGACACTGCATACAGGGAGAGGCCTAAATGATTTAGGCGCAGGATATGGAGATCATGTCATGGATTTGACAGTGTTTTTTAGGTATATAAACGCCTTTTTTAATTGCGTTCAGGGTCGTTACTTCGCTCAGGGCTGTTATCGCGCTCAGGGCTGTTATTTCGCTCAGGGCTGTTATTTCGCTCAAGGCTGTTACTACATATGCGGCGCGGGTTGTCGCATATGATTTCAGTCTTACAGCGAGCATTACTAGTGTTGGTCGTTATAAACGCCTGGTTTTTGCTTGGCATAGTAGTTTGCGACTATCTGTTTGGTAATCTTCTCGGTTTATTCACCACTTCCATTTACAGTCAGGCCTGGGCAATTTTTCTGCTTGTGTCACTGTCGTTTTCTGCGTCACTAAAGGACACCCAGTTGCAGATTAAACAGTGGTGCTCAACCACCAGTATTCTGATGTACCTGTCTGCATCCCTCGGTGGATACCTGCAAATCGCGTCACGGATTCTGCGCGCACTGTATATCAATCTCTACCTGCTGGCCGATGTGGTTTTCTGTGTCGGTGCACCACTGCTGATTATCACCGCGAGTGCCGGCTGGTGGCTGCTTGATGAGGTCAGCTATCTGGCTCTATTTGGATACTGTTGCCTGATTGCCCTGATTGTTTTTACGGGTCTTTACAGTAATTTGGTGCGTCTGTTGTCTCTAGGCTACTTTTTCGGTTGGTGGCTGTTGTCTGACAATATGCTGCTATACCCATTTTTGGCGCCAGCACTGGTGCAGAAAAATATGGCCATTATGTTCAGCGGGTCAGGAAATAGTTGGTTGCCGGTGGTGGGTCTTGGTCTGATTGTCTATCTATTGGCGCGCAGGCGCATGGGTCATCTTAAAAAGAGACTTGAAAAGGCTGATTCTCCGGGCTTTTTAGCGGAACTGGTTGGCTTGGTTTCGAAACCTCTCGATCTTGAGCTTTTTAGCAGCTATCTCTCGTTATTTTGTCTGCTTATGGCTGCACCCCTGGGGATACTGATGCTGAACAGTATTATTGGTTATCTCAACCCCCATCTGTTGTTTGCTGGCTTGGCAATCTGGTCAATGGATAGATTTTGGCGCTCCGATGTCGTGAATGAGCCGGCCCTGTCCTCGGATTTTAAATATTTCGCCAATTTGATTTGGAAACACTAACTGGCCATTTCTTCTGCCTAGGTTAATCCCAACTTGCGCAAGCCTTTACGCTATAATTCCGACCTTGATATTCTAACTATCGAGGGTTGTATTTTGGCAAAGGTACTACTGATTGCACTGCTAAGCATCTTACTTGCTGGCTGTCTGGGTAGCCCGGAAGGGGTCGTCGCTATTGATGGTTTTGACAAACAGCGCTATTTAGGTCGCTGGTATGAGGTGGCGCGCCTTGACCACTCCTTTGAACGTGGGCTTAGCAATGTAACAGCGGAATATTCCCTGCGCGAAGACGGTGGTATCAGGGTGATCAATCGCGGCTATTCATCAGAAGCAAGCGCCTGGCAGGAAGCGGAGGGCAGGGCTTATTTTGTTGCGGATGAGCGGCAGGGGCATTTAAAGGTTTCGTTCTTCGGTCCCTTTTATGGTTCGTATATTATTTTTGAGATGGACAAGTCGGATTATGGATATGCCTTTGTTGCCGGGAACAGCACAGACTATCTGTGGCTGTTGGCAAGAACGCCAACCATTAGTCCTTTGTTGCGGGAACAGTTTATACAGCAGGTGACGAAGCTGGGCTTTGATCCGGAGGCATTAATCTTTGTCGATCAGGGGCTTAATAAGCCACCGGCAGCTGAAGCTAATTAACGCTTAATTACTTGCAGCTCGCTCGTCGATTTCCGACTCTGGCTCTTCTTCAAGAGGATTGGTTATCTGCACTTCATGGGGCTTGATAGTAACCAGTATGCCCATTTTCGGGTGATCCAGATAATAGCTCTGTTGTTCTTCCAGGCGCTTTGACTGGTCGAAAATCCATAGATTTGAAATCGGATACTTGGTTGACTGCACAGGGAGTTGCTCTTCTTCCTGATCAATCTGGCGGTTTTTTATTGTCACGTTGTCAGCGAAAAAATTTTCCAGATTGTCTTCATTGATCGAAACTTCCAGGCTTTTCAGACTGTCCTGATCATCGCTTAAGCTGGGTTCAGGTATCGAGGGAAAGGTGGGCAGCTCAATCCATGTTGCTGGCTCTGCGGTGTTGGCAAATGTTGCCAGCCACAGGTCAGACTGGAAGTGCAGAAAACGCGATTTGTAAAAGCGCAAACTGCCTTCAATTTCATAGCGGTCCTCGAACTGCTTGCCAGCTTTGATAATCACCCAGGGGTCTGCAGCATGTTTATCGGCGCCAAAACGCCAGGCTTCGTGAAAAACCACATTGTATTTTGCGCGCCGATCTAGGGCCCTGGCACTGTCATTGAGATCGCGCAATTCCCTATCCAGCTTGATAAAAGGTTTTTCATACTCTGGAATATAGACTTTTTCTTCTTCGGGTTCTTGCTGTGTCTCAGGAATGGCAGAAATATCACTGCTATTGGTTATGCCAGGAATAAGAAGAGGCGTTAGCAGGGGTTGAGGGTCCTCTGGCTCCGTTACTTTGCTGCCAAAAGCGGGAGTGGCGAAAGCCAGCGCAGGATCTTCGACCTTAACTACCGGTATAGCGCGTTCAGGCGCCGGGGCTTTAATATCTATTGGCGGATAGTTGTTGCCGATATAATCGGTGTCGAGCAACTGCAGAATATGGTCCGGAAAATCAAGGCTGGTTTTTCGCGGTGGCTGCTCACTGCCGGAGTATCCCTGTTGGGTAAGGATAACCACTTCCACCTGGTACCAGGAGAGTTGCTGGGGATCATCGGACTCTTGGGCAATACTTGAGTTGATAGCCATTGTTGGTCCAAGCAAGGCGCAGGCGAGAGTTCGCAGGCACTTTGCGAGCTGCGAAGAATTCTGCTGATAATCTCTGTTTATGCCTGGCTTGTTCATGCTTGAGCTTATTCCTTTGCAGCTATGCTTTTACTTTTGAAGGCTATTTATTCACCTGGTTGCGGCAGCAGCTGATTTAGAATTTCTGTTACCCCGTCAACACGCTCTGCAGCGCTTTCCATAGGCATAGTGAAACTCAGTTGATCATTGTTTTGCAAGCGGAATATACGCGGATGTGCCTGCACCATTTGGATAATGGTCATCGGCTCTACACTGGTGCTGGCGCTGAATTTCAGTCTGCCGCCATTGGGGCCAGCCTCAATTTTTATCAGCCCGAGCTGTTCGCCCGTTTGGCGCAGTTTTGCCAGTTCAAACAGGGTTTTGACCGGATCAGGTAGCAGGCCAAAGCGATCGATCATCTCAACCTGCAACTCATGGAGCTGGCTATCGCTTTCACAGTTGGCCAGGCGCTTGTAGAGGGTCAGGCGCATATTGACATCTGGCAGGTAGTCATCCGGAATCAGGGCCGGCAGATGCAGGTTAACCTCTATACCCTGATCCATACTGGCGCCAAGTTCTGGCTGCTTGCCTTCCCTGATGGTTTTCACCGCACGTTCAAGCATTTCCATATACAGGGTAAAACCGATCGCCTGGATATGCCCGCTCTGTTCCTCGCCGAGCAGTTCGCCGGCACCGCGAATTTCCAGATCATTGGTGGCTAGGGTAAAGCCGGAACCCAAGTGATCTGCTGCAGAGATAGCGTCGAGACGTTTTCTGGCATCATCGGTCATCGCCTTGGGATGAGGTGTTAACAGATAGGCGTAGGCCTGGTGATGGGAGCGTCCGACACGGCCACGCAGCTGGTGCAGTTGCGCCAGACCAAAGCGATCGGCACGCTCAATAAGGATTGTGTTGGCGCTGGGAATATCGATGCCGGTTTCAATAATAGTGGTGCATACCAGGACGTTAAAGCGTTGGTGATAGAAGTCCGACATCACCTGTTCCAGTTGCCGCTCACGCATCTGCCCGTGAGCAAAATTAATCCGCGCCTCCGGTACCAGCTGCTGTAACTCATCGGCAATACGCTGAATATTTTTAACATCATTGTGCAGGAAGTAGACCTGGCCGCCGCGCAGAATCTCACGCAGTATGGCCTCGCGGGTAACCCGGTCTTCCTGCTGGCGAATAAAGGTTTTTACCGACAGGCGACGGGCCGGAGGTGTGGCAATAATCGACAGATCGCGCACCGCATGCATGGACATATTTAGGGTGCGCGGAATAGGGGTGGCGGTCATGGCGAGAATATCCACCGAGGTGCGCAACGACTTAATCTTGTCCTTCTGGCGCACGCCAAAGCGATGCTCTTCATCAATGATCAGCAGGCCGAGACGTCGAAAATCGATTCTCGCGTGAAGCAATTTATGGGTGCTGATCAGGATGTCGACCTTGCCATTCTCGGCATCGGCAATTACCTGGTCCTGCTCCTGGGCTGTGCGGAAGCGCGACAGCTCTTCTATCACCACCGGCCAGTTGGCAAAGCGATCGCGGAAATTCTGCAGATGCTGATGAGCCAGCAGGGTTGTTGGCACCAGCACTACCACCT
>ERZ1047472.1743-NODE-1743-length-16404-cov-9.914980_pt1 | contig 16404 bp, 14 predicted proteins | sample MGYA00383095_ERZ1047472 | MGnify/ENA primary metagenome ERZ1047472 (study PRJEB29581, sample SAMEA5548365) | metagenome | biome: marine; feature: coastal; material: water | depth 1 m | study: Short-term variability in the microbial, nano- and picoplankton... | reverse complement strand
CATGGGCAAGCTACCAGCCTGCATATGACATGATTATTAAAAGAGAGCCAGATTTGTTAGATTAAATTAAGGGGTTATAACTGCTTTTGTTTCAAGGCATTCCTCTAGACCATGAACGCCATGCTCTCTTCCATTACCTGATGACTTATATCCACCAAATGGTGCGCCGGTGCCTCTTGCTCCTCCATTTATTATGACTTGTCCTGCTCTAATCTTTCTAGCTACCTCATTCGCATGAGATATCTCGCCTTGAACATAACCAGCTAAACCATACTCAGTATCATTTGCGATATGAATTGCTTCATCTTCAGAGTCATATTTAATGATTGATAAAACTGGTCCAAAAATCTCTTCTTTAGCTATAGTCATACCACTTGTTACATTTGCAAATACGGTTGGTTTTACGTAATAACCTTTATCATAACCCTCCGGCTTTTCTACTCCGCCCGCTACCAAGGTAGCACCCTCTTCAATTCCAATTTCTATCATTCTTAGAATTTTTTCGTACTGAGCTTTGTTGGCTATAGGTCCTATTCTAAACTCTCCCTGAGGGTCACCAACAGTCGTATTGTTTGCAGTTTGTGTTGCAACTTCAACAGCTTTTTCATAATTATTTGCAGAAACTAACATTTTAGTTGGTGCATTACATGACTGTCCTGAATTTAAGAAACAATGACCTGCACCACCTTTAACAGATTTTTCTAAATCTGCTACATCATCAAGAATAATATTTGAAGATTTGCCACCAAGCTCTTGGTGAACTCTTTTTACAGATACAGCTGATGCTTGAGCAACGGCTATTCCAGCCCTGGTTGATCCAGTAAAAGACATCATAGCTACATCAGGATGATCTGATAATGCAGCTCCTACTGTTGGTCCATATCCATTAACAACATTAAATACGCCATCAGGAACACCAGCTGCATCAAATACCTCTGCTAGAAGCATTGCGCAATAGGGTGATATTTCGCTTGGCTTTAGAACCATAGTGCAACCTGCTGCAAGAGCTGCAGAAACCTTTGTTGTGATTTGATTCATTGGCCAATTCCATGGAGTAATCATTCCAATAACCCCTATAGGCTCTCTTATAAGGGTGTAATCACCTTCTTTTTTTTCAAATTGGTAATCTTGAAGTGCATCCAAAGTTTCGTGTAAATTTTTAATACCTGTAGACGCCTGGGCTTTTTCAGAGAGCCATATTGGCGCTCCCATTTCTTCAGTAATTGTCTTAACAAAATCATCATACCTATTTTCGTATTCGCCAATGATATTTTTCAATAACTCAATACGATCGTCTTTTGAAGTATATTGATAAGTTGTAAAGGCTTGATTTGCTGCTTTGACAGCTTTATCTATGTCAGTTTTTGTGCCAGCAGATACGTGCCCAACAAGCTCTTCATTTGCAGGATTAATTACCTGGATTTTTTCACTTGAATCAGGTTCTACCCATGCACCGTTTATATAAAAATGTAACTTATCTTTCATAACATGCCTTTGATTTTTCTAAATTATACTTAAATTAAAATAAACCTTCGATATTCTTATTAGAATCAATACCAATATTCTCGGAGGCTGGTTTTCTTGGCAATCCAGGCATAGTCATGATCTCTCCACAGATCACAACAATAAACTCTGCACCCGAACAAAGCCTTACTTCTCTAACAGGCACTTCATGGCCTGATGGTGCCCCCATAAGCAACGGATCTGTTGAAAAACTATACTGAGTTTTTGCCATACATATTGGATAATTCCCATAACCATCGTCTTCTAACTTCTTAAATTTATTTCGAACTTTTTTATCAGCAATAATATCATCTGCGCCATAAATGCTCGTAGCTATATGTCTAGTTTTATCCCATAAAGACATGTCATCAGCATATAAAGTTTCAAATGATGATTCATTTTTATCTACTAAATCAGCAACATGAGACGCCAAGTCTGCAGCACCCTCTCCACCGTTTTCCCAGTGAGAAGATATCTTGCATGCAACACCATTGGTTTCACAAAAATCTATTATTGCTTGATGTTCATTTTTTGTATCTGTGTAATACTCATTAATAGCAACAACTACAGGTACACCAAACTTGGTTATATTTTGTATATGTCTTTCTAAGTTTTTACACCCTTCTTTTATTGCTTGAACATTTTCTTCTTTTAAATCCTCTTTTTTAATACCGCCATGCATTTTTAGAGCTTTGGTTGTTGCAACCAAAACAACAGCATCTGGTGAAAGATCAGCTTTTCTGCATTTTATGTTAAAAAATTTCTCTGCTCCTAGATCTGCACCAAAACCAGCCTCTGTTACTACATAATCAGCCATCTTTAAGGCGCTTTTTGTTGCCATGACAGAATTACAACCATGCGCAATATTTGCAAAAGGCCCACCATGCATGAATGCAGGGTTATTCTCAAGAGTTTGAACTAAGTTTGGTTGGAAAGCATCTCTTAACAATGCTGTTAATGCACCCTCTGCATTTAATTGACTTACTTTCACAGCTTCTTGGTTTTTTGTATATCCAACAACTATATTAGCTATTCTATTCTTCAAGTCATCTAAGTCATTTGCTAAACAAAAGACAGCCATAATTTCAGATGCAACAGTTATATCAAAGCCACTCTGCCTAGGAATGCCATTACCTGTTCCTCCTAGTCCACAGGTGATGTCTCTTAGAGATCTATCATTCATATCAACTACTCTTCTCCAAGTTATTCTTCTTGGATCAAGATTGAGAGTATTTTCCCAATGAATATGATTGTCTACAATAGCCGAAAGTAGGTTATGAGCAGCTCCAATCGCATGGAAATCTCCTGTAAAGTGAAGATTGATATCGGTCATAGGAATAACTTGTGCATAGCCACCGCCAGCAGCACCGCCTTTCATACCAAAACATGGTCCAAGACTAGGCTCTCTGAGACATATCATTGCCTTTTTTCCTATGTGGCATAGACCATCAACCAAACCCACACTAGTAGTTGTTTTGCCTTCACCTGCAGGGGTAGGAGAAATTGCAGTAACAAGAATTAATTTTCCATCTTTATTATTTTTGCAAGTATCCAAATAATCATAATTAATTTTTGCCTTGTCATTCCCATATACAATTAAAGCATCTTCAGGAATGTTTATAGAAGCAGCTATTTCCTTAATGTGTTTTTTTGAAGCATTATTTGCTATCTCTAAATCAGTCTTATGCATCATGAAGTCTCCACCATAATATTTCAGTGAATAAAGTATACATAAGAATAATTATCTAGACTATGGAATTTTTAAGCTAAGATTTAGCTGCTTTAAAAGCTTCTATTGCCCTCAATCTTGATTCTTTCAGATCTAATATAGGCTCAGGATATTTACAATATTTTCTATGCTCTATAGGTGGATTATGAATTACAGATTTGTCTAAATCTTTTAGTTCTGGTAAATATTTTTTAATGAAAAGTCCATTTTTATCAAAATTGGTTGATTGGGTTATTGGATTAAATATCCTAAAATATGGAGCTGCATCCGTTCCAGTGGAGCTGCTCCATTGCCAACCTCCATTATTAGATGCAAAATCTCCATCAATTAAGTTTTGCATAAAATACGCTTCACCTAATCGCCAATCGTGGAGCATATTTTTTGTAAAAAACATTGCCACAACCATTCTTAACCTATTATGCATCCATCCCTCATTCTTTAACTGGCGCATAGCAGCATCAACAATTGGGAATCCTGTCTTACCTTCTTTCCATGCATTAAATTCAGACTCAATATATCGCCATTTAATTAACTTTGAGTAATCTTGAAATGGTTGCCCTCTACTGACCTTTGGGAAGCAAAACATTATATTTTTATAAAACTCTCGCCATACAATTTCATCAATCCATTTGGTTATACCTGAGTGCCCAGAGCTAAATTCGAAATTATTTAATTTTAATGCTTCTAAAATACACTTCTTAGGGGAAATAATGCCTAGCGCTAAGTATGGAGATATCCTACTAGTGCCATCTATAATTGGATCATTTCTATCCTTAGAATAATCATATATTTTATTATTTAAAAATTGATTAAGCCTGATTTCAGCTTGACTCTCGCCAGGCTTCCATTGTTCCATATCTACAATATGATTTTTTGTAAATTGAAACTTAAAACTTTCAATATTTGAGCGTAGGTTCGATGGCTTCCTGACCTCATAATTGAATTCGATATCCAAAAAATCCATATCAAAATTTTCTATCCACTTTCTTTTAAATGGTGTAAATACCGAATATGGTCCTCCTTGTCCTGTTTTTAATGTTCCTGGCTCATAGATTACTTGGTCAAAAAATGATGCGCATTCAATATTTACCTCTTCAAGAAGCTTAATTGTCTTAGCATCTCTTCTTTGCTCATCTTCACCTATCTGATTATTCCAAAACACTTTATTAATCTGTCTTTCGACAGCCATATTTTTTATTAGTAAGGGATCTTCACTAAAACCCCCACTTTCTATAATTGTTAATGGGATATTTAATTCACTTAGATTATTTTCAAGATGAAAAAGATTTTGTATTAAAAAATCAATCTTTACATTTGATTCATTATGCTCACTTAATTGCTGTGGTGAATAGACATAAATAGCATGAACTTCTGAGTAATTAGCACATGCTTCTTTTAATGCTGGATTGTCATTTAATCTTAAATCAGATCTTAGCCATACTAAACTTTTCATATATTTATTTTTTCTAGGATATTTTTTTTAAGGTCTTTTCTAATTTGAATAATTGTATCTGATATTAAAGTATCGTAATCATGACTAGTCAAATCGTCCTTAAAGTTTAATCTTTTAATATATCTCATTTTTTCATATTTTATTAGATGATTATAAAATTCACTTTTTTGACTATGCTTATCAGGATACAAAGTAGAAGTAGGCAGTCCGCTTGAAATAGCTTCAGCGGTCATTGTTGCACTTTCTTCAGTGACAAAAATTAAACTAACTTTGTTAAAAATTTTTTCTAAGTCCAATGGCCTTCTTTCTTTATGAAACCAAATAGAATCTGTACTACAAAGATGAGCTAATTTATTATATAAATATGTTTCATGAACTTTATCAGTTCGCCTTGAGGTAACAATAATTGGTTTTATATTGTCTTTGTTAAACATAAGCTCAATATTTGTTGCTAACATGGCCCAATCACTCAAATCATAAGAATATCCAGCTCCATCCCCACCAATTAAATACAGTGATAATTTGTTATTGTGATTGTTAGCATATTTTATTGGTTTATATTTTGTTGGAGGAATTGTGGTCACAATATTATTAGGAGATTGTCGATCTACTAATCCGGTGATATGAGCTGTATAAAATTTCTTATCTATAGTTTTTAAAGTTCCAGCATGAATATTTTTAATTCCTGAAATTAAACTTAATGCCGCAGATTGATACGCAACTTTTTTACCCGTTGATATAATTAAATCAAATTTATCTAAATCAATCTTATAAAACAAACGAAGAATTAAATTTGCTTTGAAAAGATTGAAATTTATTACAAGCAACTTTTGAAGTTGCATTGATATAGATCTAAGTGCATTAAATTTTAATTTGCTCTCTACTACCTCGAAAACAACTTCGATTTCTTCTGATAAAATCTTTGCAATGCCAATGGATTGATTGAAATGGCCTGGTATCCCATCACTAAGAATTAAAATTCTCATAGTATGTTTATTCTAAAATATTCCCATTTGAAAAAAATACATCAACTTGAAAATCACTATTTTGATTGCTGATTGACACATTGCCTCCGGCAGCCTTAACAATCGCAGCACCGGCTGCAATATCCCAGATATAAGTTTTCTTTTCTTTATAAACATCAGCTTTACCAGATGCAACATATACCGATGCCATTGCTGCTGACCCAATCATTCTAACCTTTCGCCAGCTTTGAAAATCTCTTATCATCATTAATAAATTCTTATCTGAATAGTCGGTTTTATTTGGCAAACCTGTGATGAGAATCCCCAAATCTTTTTGATTCACTGCTGATACCTTTATCTGCTTATCGTTTAATAAAGCACTTGTAACTATTGATCCCTCATACATATCGCTATTATTGAAGTCATATATGACTCCTATGAGTGGTTCTAGATTATGCATCAGACAGATTGAGACTGCAGATATTGGAATAGATCTTGAATAATTTGCTGTACCATCCAAAGGGTCAATTATCCAATAATAATCTCCTAGATCTTCAATCGACTTTCCACTTTCTTCAGCAAGAAAAGGATAATTTGATTCTTTAGATATTATGTTTTTAATTAAATTTTCAGTTTCAATATCTGCATTTAATTTAATATCTTTGCTTGATGAAAAGATTTCTTGATTAAGAATTTTTTTCTTTTCAGTGAGTAATTTACCTGCCGCAATCGATGCTGACTTAGCAAGTAGTAATTCTTTTTTTATATGCTCTTTATTCATTTTTAATTGATAAGACACTATGTTGCAATGAATTTAAGGAATTTGTTACTATAGCAATCATGTTAAATATTCAGTTAATAATATCACTTCTATTTATTTCAGCCACTTTTTCTGCTATCGCAAATGCCGTGTTAAGGAATCTATCCAAAGCCAACTCAGTATTTATTGATCTTCCAGATGATGTGAGGAAGTTTCATGCTCAGCCAACTCCTTTAGTGGGAGGTGTTGGAATATATATTGGTGTTGTAGCAACATTTTTTATATTAAATGCTCTAAATGATCTGGGAGAACCTGGTTTTGAATATTCATCATTTTTAATGCAGTATGCCGTTGGTACATTTGCTTGTTTGACTGCATTTTTACTTGATGACTTGTATGGATTATCTGCAAAGCTAAGACTCACAATACAATCACTCATTTGTTTAGGTTTGATCTTGGCAAGTGACATACATATAGAGTATCTACCCAATATACTTTCTACAGGACAAATCTCTTTAGGCCTTTTTAGTATTCCTTTTACAGTTTTTTGTTGTGTGGGTCTTATGAATGCTTTTAATATGATTGATGGCTTAAATGGTCTTTGTGCAGCAATTGCTATAAATGCATTATTGTTGATATATATTGATAATCAATATTCAACAGGCCCAATTATAATGATTGGATCAATACTAGGTTTTCTTTTATATAATCTTGGTTTTTTTGGTCAAAAAAGAACTATATTCTTGGGCGACAATGGATCAAATTTTTTAGGATTAACTGTTGCAATTACATGCGTGTATTACGCAAATGACATATGTTCTAAAAATATTGAAGGAAATACCTCTGGTGTAACTATGCTATGGCTTGTTGCTATCCCTTTGTGGGATTGTATTAGAGTTATATTAGATCGATTGTCGACAAAAAGACTACCATTTAGCCCTGGGCGTGATCATTTTCATCATATTTTATTAGATCAAGGTTTGCCAGCTAATCAAATTTTAAGAGCTTATATTTTTGTATCTTTTTTAATAGGTATTTTTGGAATTGTCCTTGAAAAACTTTATCACGACACTCCCTATGTAAGTTTTTATTGCTTTGTATTTTTTTCTTTTATATATTTAATACTCTGTTCAAAAATTAAAAAACAAAAATGAATATTTTAAAATTCTTTAAAAAAAATAATCAGATTGATGTGGAAAATGAAAACAATGAGTTTGATTATGATTTATTATCAGTCTATCTCGCCTATGAAGTAGCTCGTGCAGATGGCGATATTGATATAAAAGAAATGGCGGTTCTTAAAGATTTTGTTAAATCATCTCTTACAGACAATAGAAATATTGACGATGTTATAAGCGATATCGAACAATATAGTCAAGATAATGCATCGCTTCATGATCTAATTTCAGAAATTAACAGTTCGTTTAATAAAAAAGAAAAACACTCCCTGATAAGCTCACTCTGGACTGTTGCTTATGCAACGAATGGATTAGATAAATACGAAGATGCTTTAATAAGAAAAATTACTGATTTATTAAGCATAAAACATGTAGATATGTTGAAGTTAAAAGAGGATGTAAAGTCTAGTAATCTATAAAAGATGCATTTTCCTCCAAGAATTTTATAGATTTATCAACATTACACTGATTAGGATACATTGCCTCAAGATCACTATATATATCAAGCCCAACATAAGTACCCATTTGAAATAAGACTACACATTTTTCTAACTCATTAATTCTATTATCAGCTGCAAGTTCTTTAACAAGAGTCTTAAAACTTGGGACTTTAGACTCCACTTTCATATTTTTCTTTTTATCAATTATTAAATAAGATTTTTTGCTTTCATTGAAATAGGAATTCCATTTAATTCCATTTGATGAAGATCCCGGTGTGCCAGTTTTAGCAAAGTGGGTCCAAAACTTCATCATATTTTTTGAGGTAAACCTTTTAGATGGTCCATTTGGATATATAAAAAACCCATATTCACCTACTAATTTATTATTGCCAGTTAATAAAGGTATTTCTGTGGCATGAGCAGCGCCAATTAATTCTTGAAAATTTCCAATCAAATATTTTCTATGATCATCCCAATCATATCTATATGCATATAAATTATTAAATCCTGCAGACTTAAGTGCACTTAGGGGTTCATCCACACCTCTAATTTGCCATGCATTGCTTCTGTAATAATTAAATGCTTCGAAGGCATCTTTATCTTTTAATTTTACTCTAGGTACATTAAAGATATTACCCAAAAAAGAATATTTAAGTTCAACAAAATAAGTGGCTGAACCAAGCCAGAGCTTTACCTCATCTCTGTTTGAGCCAGCAATAAAAGGAAGATCCTCAACATGCTCTTTTTTTGATAAAGCGTTTTTTAGTCCTATCTGTGGAATAACGATGCCATCATTAGTAAGTAATGGAATGTTAAGATTACTTTTGCCAATATATTCTTGATAAATATCTTCAGCACTTAATGCTAAGAGCATTTCTCTGATATCGGTTGGTTTATTATCAAACTTAGAAAGGGTTTTTCTTACAAATTCACTGCTGGTATTAGCGCTGGTATCTGAGTATTCAGATTGTTTATAAGCTTTTTGTGCACTAATGCTTGTTGTATAACCAGATTGACTGATGGCTTTATGAAATAAGCCTTTTGCAAAAGGTGAGACAAGCAAACTAAGAACATTGTGTCCACCTGCAGACTCGCCAAAAATAGTTACATTATTTTTATCACCACCAAAATTACTAATATTTTTATTTACCCACTTTAGTGCATGAATAATATCTAAGGTTCCAAAATTAGATGTTTTATCAATGCCCTCTTGGTTGCCTTGAATTTCTGGATGCGTAAACCAACCCAATGGACCTAATCTATAGTTAATGGTCACGACAATTACTTCATGATCCTTAACCATTTTAGAAAAATCATAAATATCTTTTCTACCAGTTGTATTTCCACCACCATGAATCCAAAACATTACTGGCAGTGGCTTATCAATGTTCTTTGGAGCTTTGATATCAAGATATAAACAATCTTCACTACCAACTACTATGGTCTCTCCGTCTGCACCGCCGAGACCACTCGGCTCCTGAACACAATAAGTAATTTGTTTATTATCTTGAATTAATAAATCACTTTTAATATTTCTAGGCGCCTTCCATCTAAGCTCTTCGACTGGAGGTTTAGCATAAGGAATATTATTCCATGAAATAACACCATGATTCTTGATTCCAGACGCTATACCTGAACTTGTAGCTACCAACAATTCATCTGAATATAAGTTATCAGAAGCCAGAAGCGATATTATTGAACAAAAGATAGTAAATATTTTTTTCATAATGCATTTAACCAAAAGTATAATGTCTTAGCAACTTATTCGGGATGTAGCGCAGCCTGGTAGCGCACTACACTGGGGGTGTAGTGGTCGTCGGTTCAAATCCGGCCATCCCGACCATATCAATTAAAAATCTTCTTCAATTTTTCAGATGCTGTAAATGTTAGCTTAGATCTAGCACTTATAATAAATTCTTCTTTTGTTTTAGGATTTCTGCCTAATCTTTGTGGTGTTTTTTTTACTAAAAAAGTACCAAAAGATGGAATTTTAATATTTGAATTGACTGATTCAGTTTTTATAATCCTAATGAAGGCATTTAATATTGAACCACTTTGAAGCTCTGGAATTTTAATTGTAGATGAAATGTTTTTAGTAATTGTTTTTTTGCTGATCGTCATTTAAAAAAAATATTTACTCATTAACCTATTAATTAATTACTGTTTAAGTTTTCTAACGCTGCTGCAGAAAATGCAAGATCAGATAAAATCTGCGTAAGAGGAATCAGAGCCTGAATGCCAGGATTATTAGTTATAATTTTTCTTGGTACTACAATTGTGTCCCCAGGATTTAGAGTAAGGTTTCTTCTAAAAATATTTCTATGTGCTCTGTCAACAATACCGTTTGCTCTAATAACATATACCCGTCTTTTGTCAGCATATTGTTGATACCCGCCTGCCTGATTGATTGCTGAATTAACTCTTAAATTTTTTGAATACTCAAATGCAAGAGGGTTTAAAACTTCACCAAAAACATTAATAGAATTTGGAAGCTTTGGCACTATAATCGAATCTCCATCTAATAAGATTGTATTTATTGTAGCAATTGATTTTGGTGAAAAATTACCAGCTAACCTTCCTAGATTTGCAGAATTAATATTTACTGAAAGTGCTTGAAAGATATTTATATCACCAATGTTGTCTCCCTTTTGGGCCATTGTAATAAGCGTCTTATTTATATCTTCTTTTACTTTTTGCAACGACTCAAGTTGTCTTTGTCTTATAAGCTCTCGGGTAAGAATTATGCCCTCATAGAAAGCTTGATTTTTAAAACCACCAATTAGCTGATACAAATCATCAACAGTAGAATCATTATTTAAGGTATAAGTTCCTGGAAATTCAACTGCCCCACTGATTGTGACTTCAATAAGATTGTTTTCTGGAGATCTAAAAGTAACAGTATTGTATTTTTCTGCAGTAAATTGCATATTTTTATACGAATCATTAATAACGATATCTTTAAGAGGACTTACATATGTTGCAGTACCATCAACATCACTCATATCTAGACCTAATAAATCTACAAAGGATTTAACATTAAATTTACCAAATATTGGCAATCTATATGTTTCTTGCTTGTGATTTAATATTAGCTGATAGTCTGCAATCTTATTTTTTGTCATTCCATTTACGTCAAATGATCTGTCATTAATATTTGTGAAATAAACTTTTGAGTTGGGTAAAAGTTCGATAGATTTATATGTATCAGGGTCCTTTAAACTAAATAAGATGGTAGATTTTAGTATCTTATTTTCATCAAACTGTTCTAAAACAGCCAACCATGGATATACATCTACAAATTTTAAATTAGTAATTAAACTTTCTAAATTTTTAAATTTTGAAATATCATAAAAACCTGGTTTTTGAACAGCGCCAAGCACTTGAATATCAGATGTATCTTCATTCACATAATTAAAAACATTTACTGACAATGCGCTATCTAGGCTTTGGTCTAAACTACTTATATTTTTCTTAACAATTGAAGATTGTTTTAAATCTAAAAACGATACAGATATGTTCGATTTGTTTGCTGTCTGATTGAAGCCAAGAGCAAAGTCTACTATGTCAGTTAAAGTTTCATTCTCTAAAATTTCATATATGGCAGGCCTTTTTACAGCACCACTTATTTCAACAAATTGAGAAGCTGCCTTAATTAACAAGGTATCGCCTGCCTCAAGAGTAAGATCTTTAGATCTATCTCCATTGATAAGCAGATCATAAAGATCAAAAGAGAAGATTTCTTTGTTATTTCTTATCAATTTAATATCTCGTAGCGAGCCTATTTCAGAGATACCTCCAGAGTAAGCTAATGCGCCTGTAATGGTACTAAAAGGGTTAATGAGATAGGTTCCTGGTGTTTTTACTGCACCAACTATTGTGATTTTTTTAGCACTTAAATTTTGCATTGATATATCAATATTGACACCTATGTAAGATTGTTCAATCAATTGTGCTAGTTTGTCTTTAACTTCTTGCAAGCTAAGTCCGACAACAGAAATAGCTCCAAGCTCAGGAAATAAAATTGTGCCATCTAGCTTTACGTTTAAGTTAAATATGGCATCTTTTGAACCTGATAAAATGACTGTAAATTGATCCCTTAACGAAATTTTATAGTCGTTAGGTAAAGGTAGATCTCCAACTGCTGTTAAAGAGCTTGGAGTAGATGAAAAAAAATCATACCCATATTTTTGTCCAGAAATTTTATTTGCATCCTTAGAAGATTTTTTTGTAACTAACGACTCTTCTATAACAGGCAATTCATCAATTGATTTATCTGTAGAATTCTTACCTGCATATGCATCCTTTGCCATCTCAATTTGCTCTGGACTAAGTTGAGATAAAATTGATGGGTCTATAGCCTGGCCACCGACATTAAATGAGAAAACAAATAAAATTAGATATAGATATTTTTTATAATTTTTCATATGTAATATGTATAGTATAGATATTTTACATTCATTTAAAATATATAGTAGTTTTAAGTATTTTTTTACTGCATTCCTGGAACAGAAACACCTTCTAAATCAACAATTGGCTTTAAAAGCTTATTTACACTCTTATGAACGTCATCCTCGGACAAGGTAGCTGAAGATGATTGAAAAATAAACCTTACGCCAACTTTTATTTCATTAAATTTTTTATTTTCATAAAAATCAAAAATGTAGGCATCCTTAAGATATTTATCATTTAACTTTGATAAGTGATCGATAACAGCTTCATATTTATTAAAATCTGTTATTGAAAAAGAAAAATCTCTGGTGCTAGTAGGAAATTCAGAAACTGATTGATATTTAATAAAGTTAATAGGTTTAAAGCTGGATTCTTCATCATTAAAGATTTTCTCAGGTATCTGATCAACTGATATTTCTGTATAAAAAATTTTATCTTTCTTTTTTGATTTAAGTCCCGCTCTAGAAATTTCTTCAATTTTAAAAACTATGCTTTCAGAATCCTTATTTAGCAACTCGCTTAAGTATGCATCATCTAGTTTCTTAGAAAAATCAAGATAGTTCTGACCTCTTCGACCACTCATAATAATGCCGAGCTTTTTTTCTTGCCTAATTTCATCGTCTTTTGAATACAAGTCACTGACTTCAAAAAATTTTATTGAATCTTTTTGTCTTCTTTCGTTATATAAAAGATTATCTAATAACGAATCTTTCAAGGATGTTCTAAGATGATTTCTATTTGAATCTAATGGATTATCAATTGATATAGATTTCTCCTCTTCCGTTTTTATAAATGGGAAATTAATGACTTCAGAAAAACCATTTTTAATTAAATAATTTTTTAATGTGTCAACCTTATCGATACCCCTATCATTCTTTTTTATTTTCAGAGGCTTGCTTTCTATATTGTTATAACCAGTTATTCTTGCAATTTCTTCAGCCAAATCATTTTGTGTTGAAATATCATGTCTATGCGAAGGTACAATAATTTCATTTTCAACACCAAAATAAAGCTTGCTTAAATATGTTAGATATTCGTTTTCTTCTATGTTTGTGCCTAAAATTTTATTAATTCTTTTAACATCAATAGGGATACTATTTTTTTGAACTTGGTCATCTTCAAATGATTGAATTTTGATGTTTTTAATTACTGCATGATCTTTTACAATTTCAATGAATCGCCTTAGTACTATTTCTTGAGCTTGGATATCAACACCTCTTTCAAATTTATGTGCCGCATCAGAGGTAAGATTATATGCAACACTTTTTCCTATAATTGATTCAGGTTTAAAAAAAGCACACTCAACCAAGGCTTTTTTTGTATTTGCTGAACAGGCTGTTGACTGCCCTCCCATTACTCCTGCAAGACTAATAATTTTATTATTGACAGAAAAAATACAATTATTGCCCGTTAGATTGATATCAGCTCCTAAAAGAGATTTGAATGACTCATTGCAATTTCTATTTTCAAAAATTAATTGCTTGTTAATTGAATCTGCTTCAAAGCAATGAGTTGGCTGACCTAACTCATATGAAATATAATTAGAAACATCAGTAAAAAAATTTGTTTTATTATTGTTGAGTGAGGAGAAATAATTTTCTAGATAAGGTTTATATGCATTTACATTGCCTTCAATCTCTATTTCCAAAAAATGAATCTTAGGGCATGCTTCAGGTGATAGATTTTTAAAATTTAAATTAAGCTGATCTATATCTCCCTCATAAACTTTGAAGGCTTCTGTTTTTCCAAAAAAAACATTAAGGTCTCTTGCAATCCCATTTAATGACAAACAGTCACCTCTATTTGGTGTTAACTCCATATCAAATATATCACCATCAATTTCATGTTCATGACCAAGCTGAAAAAGTTTTTCTGATAGCAAATCTTTAGATGGTTTTTTAGCCAAAAAATTTAATAAATCTTGATAGATGAATTTCATTTGAATTGACCCAAAAAATCTAAATTTGATTTATAAAACTCTCGTATATCGCTCACTCCGTATTTAAGCATAGCTATTCTTTCAACGCCTAGACCGAAAGCAAGTCCGCTGTATTTTTCCGTGTCAATATTGCAATTTTTTAAGACTATTGGATTCACGATACCGCAACCAAGAATTTCAAGCCATTTTCCATTTTCAGATAAGATATCTACTTCAGCAGAAGGCTCTGTAAATGGGAAGTATGATGGACGGAATCGTATTTTTACGTCTTTTCCAAATAAGTTATGAAGGATTTGGTGAATAAGATCTTTTAAATTTGCAAAAGTCACATCTGTATCAACATATATACCCTCAACTTGATGAAACATAGGTAAGTGAGTGGCATCGTCATCCTTTCTATAGACTTTACCGGCAGAAGTAAATGCCAATGGTGGGTGACTTTTAAGCATACTTCTTATTTGAACTGGTGAAGTATGAGTTCTTAGTACATGACTTTTATTCTCAACATAAAAGGTATCATGCATCTGCCTAGCAGGATGAGATTTTTTTATATTTAACATATCGAAATTAAACTCTTCGCTTTCAATTTCAGGTCCATCAACCTCTTGAAATCCCAAATCAGCTAACATATTTAGTAAAAAATCTTTAACTTGATTTATTGGATGAAGTGAACCGACCTCATCTTTAATGAGAGGTGGCTCTATGTTGTCTATGTTAGACATTGAGAGTTTATTTTACGGCAGTTTGTACGATTTTTTCAAAGGTTGATGAATCGTTAATAGCAAGATCTGAAAGAATTTTTCTATCAATTGCGATATCTTTTTTTGTTAAGCCATTTATTAGTTTGGAATAAGAAACATCCAGTTCTCTTGCACCGGCATTAATCCTAGCAATCCATAGAGATCTAAATGATCTTTTTCTATTTTTTCTATCTCTAAATGCATACTGAAGCGACTTGATATTAGATTGTTTTGCTGTTTTAAATAGCCTGCTTCTAGCACCATAATGCCCCTTAGTCGCACTAAGGACCTTCTTGTGTTTAGCTTTAGCTGTTACTGATTTTGTTACTCTTGGCATGATTGTTACCTTCTAATTAATGCAGAAGCCATTTTAAGAACAGTTCCTGTTAACTTATTAAGGCCTCTATTATGTCTTTTTCTCTTTGTAGATTGCTTTGTTAGGATATGATTCCTGTTAGCACTTTTACTTTTTACAGACGAGCCTGTTTTCTTAAAGCGTTTGGCTGCTCCTGAATGTGTTTTTAGTTTATATCCCATAATAATTCTTTTTATTTAAATTAACTTTTCTTTTTTAAAGGAGATAAAACCATTAACAGTTGTCGCCCTTCTAAGGACGGCTCTTGGTCAACTTGAGATATATCATCAAGCTCATCTCTTAATCTATTTAATAAATTAAGGCCCATATCACTGTTTAAAATCTCTCTACCTCTAAAACGGACGCTTATTTTAGTCTTATCTCCATCAAGAATAAAGCTTTTTATTTTTTTTAATTTTATATTGTAGTCGCCTACGTCTGTTGAAGGTCTAAATTTAATCTCTTTTGTGGTGTTTCTTTTTACTTTTACCTTGGATGAAGAAATACTTTTTTTCTTATCAAAAAGATGTTTGCCATAATCTAAGAGCTTACAAACAACCGGTTTTGAATCAGAAGGAGAAACCTGCACTAAATCTAATGTTGCTGTTCTTGCTGACTCAAGAGCTTCACTAAATGGTAATAGTCCCATTTTTTCTCCATTAGCGCCAATTAGCATAACCTCATCAGCTCTTATTTTTTCGTTAATTGGAGTAATATTTTTTTTTGAGGAAGCTATGAGAATGCCTACGAATTAGAAGAAGATAAAATGTATAACATTAAAGAGTTAACAAGAAATTTGTTTTTGTATATTTTGATTGGTTAACTTTCATGTAAGTGTTGAATTTTATACTAAAAATTATATTTGGCAATATTTATGGTTGAAGAAATGACTG
>ERZ1047472.1741-NODE-1741-length-16417-cov-6.752414_pt1 | contig 16417 bp, 12 predicted proteins | sample MGYA00383095_ERZ1047472 | MGnify/ENA primary metagenome ERZ1047472 (study PRJEB29581, sample SAMEA5548365) | metagenome | biome: marine; feature: coastal; material: water | depth 1 m | study: Short-term variability in the microbial, nano- and picoplankton... | reverse complement strand
TTGTTCTGCTGAAGGCTCCTGTGCTGCTGAAGACTCCTGTTCTGCTGAGGGCTCTGGGTCCGCTAAGCGCTCTTGTTCCGCTGAGGGCTCTTGTTCCGCTGAGGGCTCTCCACCCGCACTGAAGGCTTCAGTGACGACAGGCTGAGCTGGCTCGGCATCGGCAGTCGCGTCCACGGGGTTTTGAGGGGCTTGGGCTTCGCCTTGCGCCGTTGCCCTTGGTTCCATAGGGCTATCGCTGGTTGCCTGGTTACCCGTACCCACTTCTTGACCTAAGTCTTGGCTTTGTTCCTGCTCCGGCTCCTGATTTACATTTGGCAGTGCATCAGTCTTGGCTTTCGCCGCCGATGCTTTGTTGCGGTTGCGCGGATCGTTGCTGGCTCGACCAACACGAGGTTTAGAGGCTTCTTCGGTCGTTTCCGCTTTCACCGGCTTTGGCGTCTCTTGAACGACGACGGTTGCAGTGGACTCCACGGGTCTGGCTTTTTCTGCTTGGGGTTCTCGTTGGCTGTTACGATCACGCTTGGGTTGCCGCTTGCTATTGGCCAGCGCTTGGGCAGACGGTTGCCTTTCTTCTGGCGATACGGCCTCGAAGGCTTCTGTTTCAGCAGCGGTTACATCCGATAGCTTCTGCGGGGCTGCGTCTTTGCCGCGCCGTCGATCTTCCCGACGCGGCTTGCGACGTTCACCCTTGTCTTGATCAGTATTCGTTCGTTCAGGCTTGCCGTTCTCAGTGTCGGCTTGAGGCCTATTGCGGCGAGGCCGCTCGCTGTTTTTGGCTTCGCCCTCTTTGTTGTCGTCGCGTTCACGCTCAGCTCGATCGCTACGCCCGCGCCGTGCTTCGGTACCGCTCTTACCCCGTCGACGACCGCCATGCTCTTCGTCTTTTCTGGATCGGCTGCGATTGTTATTGGGCTTCTCTTTACGGTCTTTTTCTTCAACTACCGGAGCATCAGAGAATAGGCCTTTCATCAGACGGGAGAAAAAGCCTGGTTCAGCAGGCGCGGCCTCTTTGGCTTCTTGCTTGGGCTGTTCCTGTACAACGGGTGCCGGAGGCACTTGGCTGAACTGGGGTTTAACAGCTGCTTCCCGCTTCGCAGGCGCTTGGCTCTCTGCTGGTATTTCTTGCTGCTGTGCTTGATTTGCTAGGTCCGAGAGCATGTGACTGGGAACTTCACCCTCGACTTTGGCTTGGTCGGCGCGCAGGCGCTCAACTAAATAGTGAGGTGTTTCCAAGTTCATGTTTGGAATGATCACTATGTGAGTGCCAGTGCGGCTTTCGATGTCGGCGAGATCTCCGCGTTTCTCGTTAAGCAAAAACGCCCCAATGGCTAGGGGCACTTGGACACGTACCACGGCGCTGCGCTCTTTTAGAGATTCCTCTTCCATTACGCGCAGAATAGCCAAGGCTAAGGATCGAGTATCTCGGATCCGTCCTTGTCCGTTACAGCGCGGGCAGAGGCCGGTGCTTATCTCTTCGAGAGATGGGCGCAAACGCTGGCGGCTCATCTCCATTAGGCCGAAGCGCGAAATACGCCCGGTCTGTATGCGGGCCCGATCCGGCTCTAGGGCAGTTCGCATGCGTGTTTCTACCGCTCTTTGATTGGCCGGATTGATCATGTCGATGAAGTCGATGACCACCAAACCGCCGATATCTCGGATCCGCAGCTGACGAGCGATTTCGTCCGCGGCTTCCAAGTTGGTGTTGGTGGCTGTCTCCTCGATGTCATGTCCCTTGGTCGCACGGGCCGAGTTAATGTCGATGGATACAAGGGCCTCTGTGGGGTCGATAACAATGCTGCCGCCGGAGGGTAGCTTTACTGTGTGCTCAAAAGCGGTCTCGATTTGGCTTTCGATTTGATATCGGCTGAAGAGGGGAATGGGATCTTTGTAGGATTTTAGTTTGTCGGAATAGTTCGGCATCACCTGAGAGATAAAGGCAGAAGCTTCTTCATAAGCAGTTTCGCCTTCTACCAACACTTCGCCGATGTCAGCGCGGAGGTTGTCGCGAATAGTCCGCAGCACGGCGCTGTTCTCTTGGTACAAAAGGGACGGCGTCGGCTCTTGTTCTTCCGCGCTTTGAATCGCCTGCCACACTTGCAATAGGTAGTTAAGATCCCAGTTCAGTTCCTCTGAGCTACGTCCAACACCGGCGGTTCGAACGATCACGCCCATGCCCTCAGGTATCTCCATTTGCGACATGGCGCTGCGCAGTTGGTCCCGCTCCTCACCCTCGATACGGCGGGAGATTCCGCCGGCCCGCGGGTTGTTTGGCATTAGCACCATGTAGCGGCCGGCTAAGCTAAGGAATGTGGTAAGCGCGGCACCCTTGTTGCCCCGCTCTTCCTTTTCCACTTGAACTAAAATCTCTTGGCCTTCCCGCACCAGTTCTTGAATGGGTGCTCTTTGTGAGGCGCCTTTTTTGAAATAGTTGCGAGAAATTTCTTTCAACGGCAAAAAGCCGTGACGTTCTGAACCGAAGTCCACGAACGCCGCTTCCAAGCTCGGTTCTACCCGGGTGATTTTTGCTTTGTAGATACTCGCTTTTTTCTGTTCGCGAGCGCTGTTCTCGATGTCTAGGTCGTAGAGCTTCTGGCCATCGACCAGGGCGATTCTCACCTCTTCGGTCTGTGTGGCGTTGATTAGCATTCTTTTCATGGTCAGTCCTTATGCGCTGAGCTTGCCTATGCTCGAGGCGCGATCAAAGGACGCAGAGGGAAAAGCGGTTCAGAAAGAGCTGTCTTGCAGAAGAGCTGTTCGACACCTAGCGGTAGGAGATAATCCGTTTTTGCCACCGATCTGGGTGGTTTCATTGCGGAGGGCCAATTCGATAAGGCCTGTTAGCCATGAACTTTGCTTAAGTACTTGGCCGCAATGGATTTTTGACACTACTGCTAGTTTCGTTTACGACTGCTTCTGTTTCTTGCTCCCTGCACGCGGTGGGCTGTCTTCAACAACCTTGTGCACCGCAGCGTTTTGCAGATGCGTAATGCTCTGCGAATCTGTTCCGATATTCAGCGGGTTTAGTCGCTGAATTTTGCCGCTAACTCGTCTCAGAAACTGACTGGGATCGAGTTGTCGACAGTTAACCTTTCTTTGATCGGACTTTGGCAAATGCGTCCGATAACGCCTCATATGCGTCTAAAATTAAAATAGTGTGTTCATCAGGGATGTAAGTCCTTCCGAACTGTCGCTATACAAAGTGCGGTCGATTTCTAATCGGCCTGTTTACCACTTGCGTTTGCGTTTTCGTTCTTTAGTCCCGGCGCACTCATCAGCCGGGTATCGCTTCTCTTTGTCTCTTCTCTGTTCGTTGTAACCCGCTAAATGGTTACCGAATTCTGCTGCCTGATCCGCCGCTTGTTACTGATAAGAGCCCCCTGACTTTAACAGTGAGGCGTATCGCTGAATGCGGCCTAAATCATTAGCGTTGTCGAACTGGTGGAATGAATAAATTCAAACGCCCCAATCGCCATATCTTTCCAGTACTATAGAAATCTTTAAAGAAGACTTTCCCGGAACGACGGGCGGATGTTAACAGTGATTGCTAAGCCCTTCAAACCTTTGATTTTTTCCTTTTTGAGCTTTAAGCGTTGAGTGTCACTTTCGTTGACATTGAGAACCTCAACGATGTGGGGCAGCGCATTGATAACTATTTGATGCGCACCTTGAAGGGTGTACCTAAGCAAAAGATCTATTCGATTTTGCGTAAGGGTGAGGTTCGGATAAACAGCGCGAGGGTGAAGCCGACCTATCGCCTGCAACTCCACGACAGGGTTCGAATACCGCCAGTATTTACAAAAGCCCAGGCGCCAGTGCGATTAAGCACCAATACTCACGAAGAACTCGAAGCTGCCATTGTTTTCGAAGACAGCGACCTGCTGGTGCTCAATAAACCACCGGGCTTCGCGGTCCACGGCGGTAGCTCTATAAACGCTGGCGTGGTGGAAATGATGCGGGTGATCAAGGGTCGACCAGAGATCGAGCTGGCCCATCGCTTGGACCGAGATACGTCTGGGTGTTTGCTTCTGTGTAAAAAGCGCAGCGTACTCAAAGAGGTTCAGGCCGCCTTCCGCGATCGAACGGTTAAGAAAAAATACACTTTGATCGTGCATGGCGTATGGCCTAAAAAAATACGAGTGGTACAGCACCGGCTCCTGCGTTATGCAACGGATTGGGGCGAGCGTCGGGTTCGTGTGGACGAGGCCGGGCAAGTGGCTCGTACGGATTTCCAGGTTCTAGAACAGGCCCGCCAAGCGACGTTACTTCAGGCGGCGTTGCATACCGGGCGTACTCACCAGATCCGGGTGCACGCTCAGTCTGAGGGTCATCCGATTCTTGGGGACACGAAATACAGACCGTCGAGAAGTCACCAGGGCTTTGATAGCGAAGTTGAACGTCTATGTCTGCATGCGTCCCGCTTGGTTGTGCCCTTGGGGAGCGCTCGACTGGATTTTTCCGTGCCTTTGGAGCGGACCATGACCCAAATCTGGGAGCGCATGGCATCTGGGCCCCCAATCGAGGGTGAATAGAGCTAAGCGAAAGTCGAGGCGCTTGGAGTAGATCGGGCCAGAGTATGTGCTGCGGGCGCTTGGGGTTATAGATGGATTGGATTCATTGGACGTTAGAGAGCGCTAGTGGATTAATGCCGAATTCCTTTAATCGGCTGGTTAACGTGATCAGCGGCAAGCCGATTAACGCGCTGGGATCGTCAGCGCGAATGTACTCAAACAGAGCAATGCCCAAACTTTCTGCCTTAAATCCTCCTGCAGAATCTGTCGCGCGGTCTTGCTCAACATATCGTTGGATTTCTGCGGTGCTCAGGTTTCGGAACTTCAGTTCAGTTTTGATCACGTCGACGCAGGTACGTTCGCAGCCATTGTGATCAAAGCGGCTAATTGCCAAGGCCGTATAAAAGATAGCCGGCCATCCCGCATTATGCCTCAACATCTGTTTGGCAGCTTCCAAGCTGCCTGGCTTACCCAGCAAGTGATCCTGACACCATCCCACTTGATCGCTGCCGATGACAACCGCTTCCGGGTTTTGCTGTGCTATCCAGGTGGCCTTGGCGACGGCCAAGCGCTGGGCTAGCGCGTCCGGTTGCTCTTCCGCTTCTGGCGCCTCATTGATATCTGGGGATATTTGCCGAAACGGCAGTCCCAAGGTCCGTAATGCAGCGGCGCGATAGACAGAAGATGAGCCAAGAATGAGTTCAGGCATCATTGATGGGTTGCTCCAGAATTCGGTTGGTAGGGTGCACTGCACCAAGCGGCACTCGTCGATACATGTCATAAAGTCAGACTTATACTTTACACTGTGATTTCAGGTACCTATAGTTGCGCCGCCATGAAAAGCCATGCCACAGGTTCGTCAACCTATCGCTCTTTGGCTCAGCAGCAAGCTGAGGTAGATCGGGTGTTAGAAATAGAGTCTTTGCCAAGGCTGGAAACTCTGTGCGATGCGGCGAAAGACCTGTCAGCTAAGATCAAGTTTGATCAAGACGATCAAGGTAGAATTCGGTTTCATGGCAAAATCAGCGGGAAGGTCAGCTTGGGTTGCCACCGTTGTGAAGGATTTGTGGAAAGGCAGCTTGCCTCAGCCTTCGTCGCCGTTATCGCGTTTGATGAAGACCGAGCTCAGCAGTGGCAAAAGGAAGGCCTAACCACAGAGGTCATCGTAGTTCAGGGCCCCAACCTAGATTTGGCGGAACTGATCGAAGATGAGTTTTTGTTGGCACTCCCTGAAAGGGTTTGCCTTGATGAATCATGTGAGAACATGCCGGCGATGTTTTACGGCGTCGGCGACGGACCTTCGGACCTTGCGGAAGAGGAACCCGAAGCAGAACGACGATTTCCCTTCGCTGGTTTAAAGCAAGCGATGGACGATGCTGGCGGCAAGCACTAACAGGTAGCTTCTATTCAAAGGGTGAAGAAGTAGCATCGTTAAGAAGCCTCGATAGAGATTGAATTTGAATACCGAGCCTCCGGGTCTCGGTGGATGGAAAGAAAAGGACAGACAAATGGCAGTTCAAAAAAGCAAAGTTACGCGCTCCCGCCGTGGCCAACGACGCTCGCACGATTCACTCAGCAATCCAGCCCTTTCGGTGGAGAGCACATCGGGTGAAACCCACCGTCGTCATCATGTTAGTGCTGACGGTTTTTACCGCGGTAAGCAGGTAATGCCAGACAAGAGCTAGTTTTCATTTCACCTATTTGGAAGGACCTACGTCTTTTTCGGTGATGATCAAACACATATTTCGCTCTGATTTGGAAGGCAGCTGCGTCCAGCGGTTGCCTCGAGCATTTTCGTGAAGATCGCCGTCGACCTCATGGGTGGCGCCGGAGCGGGGAATGTAAACCTGCGAGCCTGCTGCCAATACCCCAATCCTGAAGAACTCACATTAGTGGGGTTGAACTCGCAACTTGATCCCAACCTCGTCGCCCAGCTTCGATCTCGCGGAGCAGATTTTCGATCATGCTCATCGGTTTTGGTCGGTCATGAAACACCGCGGGCGCTATTGAAAAAGTCGATTCAGACATCCTTGGCGGTGGCATTGGATTTGTTGGCTCACGGGGATGCAGATGCCGTGGTCAGCTCCGCGGACACAAAGGCGGTTATGGTTCTGGGGCGAAGCCAGCTAGGTACTATCCAAACGCTGAAACGACCCGCTATCGCCAAAGCATTTTTGGGGCCTCAGGGGCAGTTCTACATGCTGGACCTAGGGGCTAACCTGCGCTGTAGCCCTGAGCTGTTACAGCAGTTTGCCCGACTGGGTAGTGCCTTACACCGCAGCCATTCACGGCCAGAGCACGATCCGACAGCCAGAGTTGGCTTGCTGAACATCGGCACTGAACCGGGCAAGGGTACTGCGGAGCTGAATCAAGCGGCGAATCTTTTTCGGAACGATTCGAACATTCACTTTGTCGGCTTCATCGAGCCCAGCGACCTATTTGCGGGATCGGCTGACGTAATCGTCTGCGACGGATATGCAGGAAACCTTGTACTTAAAACCGTCGAAAGTATGGCCTCTTTTTTGCGCTCTCAATTGAAGCTGCTTGAAGCGAACACGGATCAGCTGCAAAGCCTAGCGGCCAAGGTAGACATCGACCGTTATAATGGAGCACTGCTGGCCGGTCTGGCCGGAGTTGTGATTAAGTCCCACGGCAGCGCCAGCGAACGAGGATTTTTACACGCGATCCTCCAGGGTAGAGACAGTGTGCGAGGGCAGCTTTTACAAGCTTGCACTCAGGCTCTGACAACGGGATAGGTCAAGAGCGATTAAAACGAGACACAAACAACGATGACACAAACTACGACAATGAGGGTGATATGAGTGGGACAGGGCAAGCAGTAGCAGCGATTTTTCCGGGCCAAGGTGCTCAGTCCGTTGGCATGTTGGGCGAGTTAGCCTCGGCTCATGCGTCGATCATTGAGCGATTTGCGGAAGCTTCCGAGGTATTGGGCTTCGATCTTTGGGCCATGGTTCAGCAGGGGCCCGGTGAAGTCTTGGGGCAAACAGAAAATACACAGCCTGCATTGTTGGTCGCCAGCGTGTGCCTTTGGGACCTATGGCAAGAGGCTGGCAGCAAGGTGAGCTGTATGTCGGGTCACAGTCTAGGCGAATACTCGGCCCTCGTGTGCGCTGGAGCCATGAGCTTTACCGATGGTGTCCGCTTGGTTCGTAAGCGGGGTGAACTGATGCAGGCTGCGGTTCCCAATGGACAAGGTTCTATGGCCGCGGTGTTGGGCTTGGATGATGAGGCCATCGCTCAATGTTGTGATGAAGTTGACGGAGAGGTGAGTGCGGCAAATTTTAATGCCCCAGGTCAGGTAGTGATCGCCGGGGAAAGGGATGCTGTGCTTGCCGCCATCGATGCCTGTAAAGCCGCCGGTGCAAAACGTGCGGTGCCTCTAGATGTGAGCGGTCCGTTTCATTCTCAATTAATGCGTCGCGCCGCTGATGACTTTGCTGATGCCCTGGACAGCATTCATGTGTCCATGCCAACGATTCCGGTCTATCAAAATGTTCACGGCGGTGTTGCCGAGTCAGTGGGCGCGTTAAAACACCTGCTGGTGGAGCAACTTTATTCCCCAGTGCGATGGACGACCTGCGTACAAGCTCTGCTAGATAACGGTGTTGGCCAGTTCGTTGAATGTGGTCCGGGCAATGTGCTGGCCGGTTTGGTAAAGCGTATATCACGAGCAACGCCGACGCTGAGTCTGGCCAGTGAGGATGGTATTGCCGCAGCGAATGTGCTTTAGCGCGCTTCGCATTGGGCACGCTAAACCGGGCAAACAGTTAATTAGGGGGAAGAAATGGCAGAGCGAAGAACGGCTTTAGTAACCGGCGCGAGTCGCGGCATCGGCGCGGCTATTGCCGAACAATTGGTGTCCGACGGATATTTTGTCGCCGGTACCGCAACATCAGAGGCCGGAGCACAGGCAATTGCGGCCCGTCTTGGTGACAAAGGGGCTGGGCTTGAACTCGATGTGGGCAGTGCCGAATCTGTCGCCAATTGCCTTGCACAGGTAACCGAGTTGGCCGGTGCGCCATTGGTGTTGGTCAACAATGCCGGCATCACGAAAGATAACTTACTGATGCGTATGTCCGAGGCCGAATGGACCGAGGTTATCGACACCAACTTATCCGGAGCATTTCGCGTGGCGAAACCGGTTTTGAGGGGCATGTTGAAAGCCCGTTGGGGACGTATTGTTAATGTGGGGTCCGTAGTTGGACGACTAGGTAACCCGGGCCAAGGCAATTACGTTGCCAGTAAGGCTGGGCTGGAGGGTTTTACCCGTTCGCTGGCCATGGAAGTAGCCTCACGAGGGGTCACCGTTAATGCTATTGCCCCGGGCTTCATCGTGACTGATATGACAGATGCACTAACCCAAGAACAAAAGGATGCTATGTTGGAAAGGATTCCGCTTGGCCGTATGGGTGAGGCCGAAGAAATCGCTGGTACGGTAGGTTTTTTGTGCTCAGACCAGGCGGGCTACATCACCGGCCAAACCTTGCACGTCAATGGCGGGCTGTTATTTGGCTAGATATCTGGGTCCTAGTCCCAGTTCCTGGCTGAAAAACCAAGAATTTTGTGCTTCCTGTTCGGCTCGTTGCTGATAAATGTGCTAAAAATCAAAGAGCTATAGCATCTAGGCAGGGGGCCTTGGCTTGCAAATAGCGAGGGATAGTTCGCTTGAATTGGCCATAGTGCCTCTATAGAATGCCGTTCGCTTCGCGCCCACCATCACTTATGGAGTAAACACCCGCATGAGCAACATCGAAGAGAGAGTAAGAAAACTGATCTGTGAGCAGCTCGGTGTCAAAGAAGACGAAGTCCAAAGCGACGCTTCATTCGTCGAGGACCTAGGAGCCGATTCATTGGATACGGTCGAGTTGGTTATGGCTCTTGAAGAAGAGTTCGAGACCGAAATTCCTGACGAAGAGGCCGAAAAAATCACCACGGTGAAAGAGGCCATTGACTATATTTTGGCGCACCAGTAGCCGGCTATCCTGAACACTGCCCCAGCGCGCTAAGACTGGGTCCAGTGGCACGAATAAGAAAATCTGGGATAAGAATTCCAGACAAAAGGGGCTATCGGCCCCTTTTTCGTTGGCGCTAAGCTGAATTGGGAGCCACGTGCTCTTTCGCTAACAGCCTGCTGCGCATAAACAGAGCGTGGTTGAGGATATGGGCGGGCAAGTCGGGGTATCATAGGTCGTCACCGACGGCTGTTGGCGTTGCAGTATTAGCTTTACGAGAGTTGATCTGGCCTGAAAAGAGTTCTGTCGAAACACGTACTGAATTGGAAAATTGAAGATGACCAAAAGAAGAGTAGTTGTGACTGGTATGGGGATGATCAGTTCAATCGGTCATAACGTTGAAGACTCCTGGCAGGCGGCGGTAGCCGGCCAAAGCGGTATTGGACTGAACGAGTCGTTTGATACAGAAAACTATGGCGTAAAGATTAGCGGCAGTGTTCGTGACTTCGATGTTTCCGCCTACATGAATCCAAAAGAAGCGCGACGAATCGATCAATTCATTCAGTTTGGTGTGGCTGCTGCCAATCAAGCGATTAAAGACGCGGGTATCGAATCTCACCCCAGCGATGCAGATCGTATTGGGGTTGCTATCGGTTCTGGCATCGGCGGGATCAACACCATTGAGTCGACTCATGACACCCTAGTGAAGAGTGGCCCCAGAAGAGTCTCACCTTTTTTCGTCCCCGGCGTTGTCATCAACATGATCTCCGGCAATGTGTCTATCGAGCACGGCTTTAAAGGACCCAACATAGCCATTGTGACCGCCTGCACTACTGGCACACACAACATCGGTTTCGGTGCGCGCATGATTCAATACGGTGACGCTGACGTGATGGTGGTTGGTGGTGCTGAGGCTGCTACATCGCCAATTACCGTCGCCAGTTTTTCTTCCATGAAAGCTCTATCCAGTCGTAACGACGACCCCGAAAAGGCCAGCCGACCTTGGGATAGTGATCGAGACGGCTTTGTTCTCGGTGAGGGTGCTGGGGTGCTGGTGCTTGAGGAATATGAGCGAGCCAAGGCAAGGGGCGCGCACATTTACGCCGAGGTTCTTGGCTTTGGTATGAGTGCGGATGCTTTTCATATTACGGGCCCGGCAGAGAACGGGGAGGGTGGCGCTGCAGCCATGCAAAATGCTCTGAATGATGCTGGCCTGAACCCAGAAGAACTTGGCTACCTGAACGCCCACGGAACCTCCACTCCCTTGGGCGATGTGGCAGAGACGAAAGGTGTGAAGTCGATTTTTGGAGACAAGACGCCGCTAATGATCAGTTCTACCAAGTCGATGATCGGTCACCTGCTTGGTGCTGCCGGGGCGGTGGAAGCGATTTTTACGATCAAGTCGCTAGAAGACCAAGTGATTGCACCGACCATTAATTTAGACAATCCAGGTGAAGGGTGCGATTTGGACTACGTACCAAACCAAGCCCGTAGCGTCGATATCCGTGCAGCAGCGAGCAATTCGTTCGGATTTGGTGGCACAAATGGAACGCTGGTTTTCGGTAAAGTATAGGCAGCACCCATGGCTGGGTTACGTAGTCCTCGGTTTTTAGCCGGTCATCAACAAAAACTTCTGATCCTCGTCAGCTTGGTGATCCTTGGCATGACAGCCGGCGTTCGTGAATTGTGGGTCTGGCCGGAACGCGACGGGGACTATTCGGCTACGGTAGTGGAAGTGCCCAAGGGCGCGTCTCTTGGCGCGTTGACAGCGATGTTAGAGCAGCGAGGGCTGATCAACAGTCCCCTATTGTTCCGACTCTATGGGCGTATTTCCGGATACGATCGCCGCCTTCAGGCTGGCGTTTATGACGTGGCAGAAAATCTCTCCGCTGAGGCATTACTGATGCTTTTTGCCAGCGGCAAAGTACAACAGCACCCCATTCGAATTCCCGAGGGCGCTACGTTGGCGCAACTGTTACCAGGGCTTCGCAGCGAAGCGGTCCTAGACCAATCCATTGAGGATGTAGCCGGCCTTACGGATCAGTTGAATCTTGAGTTACCTTTCTTAGAGGGCGCTTTTTTCCCCGACACCTATTTTGTGCCTCGTGGCGAGTCGGATATCAACGTTTTGCAACGCGCTCACGATGTCATGATGACTACTCTTGGGCGGGCATGGGCAAAGCGAGATTCGAGCGTGCAGTTAAACAGCCCTGCAGAAGCGCTGGTGCTCGCTTCGATTATCGAAAAAGAGAGCGACGGCTTGTCCGATCGTCGTCAGATCAGTCAGGTATTTCATTTGCGGTTGCAAAAGAACATGCGCCTACAGACAGACCCAACGGTGATTTACGCCCTTGGCGCCGAGTTTGATGGTGATCTTCGGCGTCGAGATCTGAGGGTTGATTCTCCTTTCAATACCTATCGTTACCGGGGGTTGCCTCCCACACCCATTGCACTGCCCTCATTGGCCTCCATCGAGGCAGCGCTGCATCCGGCGCCCGGCGATTACCTGTACTTCGTTGCTCGGGGGGATGGCAGCAGCCAATTTTCCCGTACACTGGAAGAACACAACGCAGCCGTCCGGCGCTATCAGCTATCAGGAAAAGGGACATAATACCGGTCCATGAAAGGTCGATTCATCACGCTAGAAGGTTCCGAAGGGGCCGGTAAATCCACCAATGTGGATACCGTTTGCGCGACTTTGGAGTCAGCAAACATAGAGTTTGTTCGCACGCGTGAGCCCGGTGGTACGCCTATGGCTGAGGCGTTGCGAGCCACTATGTTAGAACCCTGGGAAGAAACCGTGGATGGCTTGACCGAGTTGCTGCTTGTTTTTGCAGCCCGTGCTCAACACCTGAATAACGTTATTTTGCCCGCTCTAAATCGGGGGCAGTGGGTCGTTTGCGACCGTTTCACTGATGCCACCTTTGCTTATCAGGGGTATGGGCGGCAGCTGGATTTATCCAAGTTGGAAGTGCTGGAATCTTGGGTGCAGTCTGATCTTCAGCCTGACTTAACGGTATACCTAGATTTAGACCCCGCCGTGGCAGAGCTGCGCATCGCTGATCGTGAAAAAGATCGCATGGAGTCTGAGCAAAGGGCCTTTTTCTTACGGGTTCGAGAAGGTTATTTGGCCCGAGCCGCTGAGCACCAGCGATTTCAGACCGTTGATGCGTCCCAGCCCTTGGCAGAGGTTCGTGCTCAGGTTGCAGGTTGCATCGGCGATTTCATTGCTCGTAGTGCCTTGCAATGAATCGCTACCCTTGGCACGAGGGCGTTATATCCGCACTGGCAGCCCGATCCGATAACGGATCCTTGCCTGCTGCCATAGGGCTGTCCTGTCCGCTGGGTTGGGGTGGTCGATCTCTTTTGGCCCGTGCAGTCACGATGCTCCTAGGTGTTGACGGCGACAAAGATCCCGAGGACATCGCCCACCCAGATCTTCGCTGGATTGCGCCCGATGGAGTGTTGATCAAAATCGACCAAGTGCGTGCGCTCAACGCTTTTGCCGTGCAGACACCACAGATCGCGGGTCGTAAGGTAGCCGGGATTTACAACGCACACTTGCTGAACAACAACGCAGCCAACACGCTGCTGAAAACCTTGGAAGAGCCGCCGGGCAATACCCATATACTTCTTAGCACGCCGTATTGGAGTCGGCTGCTGCCGACCATTCGCAGCCGTTGCCAACGTTTTCAAGTCAACCCCTCCCAGGCCGACGCTCAGCAATGGTTGAGTGATCAAGGGGTGGCGTTTTCCCCGCAGAAATACGTTGAGGCGGGTTATGCGCCCATTGCCTATCTGGAGCACAGTGAGTCACTGGGCATCAACGAGCTGTTGCAAGAAGTGTCTCGGGCCCAGCACTTCAGCCCCATTGTGGAACAAGTACTGGCTGCCGACGTGCCCCAGTTACTGGCCGCTTGGTATCGCTTGTTGATTCATCGTCAATCAGAGCATCCGAGTCGAGCCTTGCTGGCCTTCGCTGACGAGCTTAGCGACGCTCGACGAATGATTGAGATGTCCAGTGCTGCCAACAGCCGGCTGATTTTGGAGCGACTGTTTCACCTATGGCAGCAAGTCGAGGCGTTACAGCGCCGGCAGCAGCAAAGCGCTTAGCACGTGATGCACGTTCAAGTATTTGGAGAGAAGACATGCTGATTGATTCCCACTGCCATCTGAACTATCTGGACGAACCGGAGCAGGCTATCCTTCGTGCCCGCGAGTCTGGAGTCACCAGTTGTCTTTGCATTAGTGTGGACGAACCGGGTTTTGCCGGCGTCATGGCCCTTGCCTCCAGTCACGATGATATTTGGGCTAGCGCTGGTGTGCACCCAGATGCCGCTGGCGGTAATTTGGATTGGATCGAAGATGCCTTGGCTGCATCGGAAGTGGTGGCTGTGGGGGAAACAGGGCTAGACTATATGCATGGCACTGAGCCTGATGTCCGAGCCCGGCAACGCGAAGCGTTCGACCTGCAGCTTGGTCTCGGAGTTAAACACCAGTTGCCCACCATTGTTCATACCCGGTCCGCCGAGGATGACACCCTGGATCTGCTGCGCGCCCACGCCGGCGCGTTTGGCGTTTTGCATTGCTTCACAGAATCTTGGGCAATGGCTAAACAGGCCTTGGATTTGGGATTCTACATATCCATTTCAGGAATCGTGACGTTCAAAAACGCAGATAATGTTCGGGATGTGGCTCGTCAGGTGCCGGCAGATCGATTGCTGGTAGAAACGGATGCGCCTTGGTTGGCACCGGTGCCCAAGCGGGGCAAAACCAACGAGCCGGCTTTTGTCACCCACACAGCCGCGTTTTTAGCGGAGCTGCGCCAGACCTCCACGGAAAATCTGTGTAGTCAAACCAGCGACAACTTTGTCCGATTGTTCGGATGCGGAGTCTGACATCGAACGTGTTTTGCCCCTGGCTTTAGACAGGGGGCGGCTCAAAGATTGCGTTGGAAAAAGTTCAAAATTGTTTCGAATCTGTGGATGGAAATGTGTGTTTCCTGCATGGAGTGTTTCGCTCCGGGATAGGTCATCAGATCGAAGGGTTTTCCGAGTTTTTGCAGTTCAGACATCAGCATCGTGCTGTGGGTGAACAGCACGTTGTCGTCCGCCATGCCATGCATAAGTAATAACGGACGCTCCAGTTTATGCAGGTGTGGCAGCACGCTACTTTTATCGTAAGCGTCGCCATCATCATTAGGCAGGCCCATAAAACGTTCTGTGTAGTGAGTGTCGTACAGGCGCCAGTCGGCGACAGGCGCCACAGCTGCACCGGCTTTGAAACGCTCTCCAGCCTGACACAAACACATCAAGCTCATATAGCCGCCGTAGCTATGACCAAAAACGCCAATGCGGCTGGGGTCTGCCCAACTTGTATTGTCTAGAATCGTTAAGGCCTGTAGCTGATCATCGACTTCGATGCTTCCCATGCGCTTGTACAGTGGTGCTTCGAACAAGCGACCCCGGTTAGCCGACCCCCGATTGTCCAGTTCCAACACCCCAAAACCCTGGTGAGCGAACAGTTGTAGCAGTAGGGCACCCCAGTCTCGCCGCACTTTTTGGGCACCGGGGCCGCCGTATACGTATACGATGGTTGGATGCAAACCGTCAGGATTCGCCGGGGGCGTCAGTCGATAATATAAAGCATGGTCCTCCACCGTAATGTGACCAAATTCGGCGGTCACATGATTCGAGGAGAAAGGGAAGTATGGGTGAGATTGATCCACGATCTCTTCGTACAGAAGTTGTTGGTTGCTGCCATCCAGACTTGCAACGGTGATTTTTAATGGGACTTGCACGTCGGTATAACGATCCACAAACAGCTGTTGGCTCTGATTGACCGCGATGTCGTGGACGCCTGCACCATCAGTGAGGCGACGATAACCGGAGCCGTTCAAGGACACCTCGTACAGGTGGTTTTCGATAGGGGTCTCGTCCCAACCGGATGCAAGCAAGGCCTTACCGTCGACACTGAACACCTGGTTGATGTGAGACGGGCCAGCTAAGCGGCGAGGCTCGGCAGAGGCGGATAAGATCAGGGCTTGGCGTTGCCCCTGGTCCTCGCTTGAGAATACAAATTCACCGTCGCCAATTGAGCGAAGGTCATCCGATAGGTTAATCCAAGTGTCTGAGGATTCTTGATAAAGCTGATGCCAGCTTCGGTCTGTGAATCGGTAGCGGCGCAGGGTCAATGTCTGCTGCAAACGATCCTGAGTTTGGATGAGCAATCCGTCTTCCCAGCAGTCTACTCGGGCGAGGTACACATCTTGTTCGGATGCTCCAGACTGCCAGACTTGGTGTGTTGTACCTTTTTCGGTGTCGAAAATATGCAACGACACAAGGGGGTTGGCCTCGCCGGCAAAAGGATATCTCTGTTCTACGGTTCTGCTGCCATTGCCATCGATTTCCAGTCTATGGCTGATGGAAACTGGGCTTTCATCGTTTCGACAGTAGATTAGATACCGCTCGCACTCAGACCACCAACTACCCTTGAAACGATGCATTTCCTCTGCCGCAAGAAAATCCGGTAGGCCATTGGTCACACTGGGGCTGGCGTCTGTGGTAACCCGGACTGCCGGTTGGGCGCCGGAAGCGTTTGTAAAATACAAGTCGCCGTCGGTGACATAACTCAATAGCTGTCCGCTTGGGCTAGGATTGAAGCCGCTATGCCTTTGGCCTAGCTCAGTGACCGCCTGAATTGGATCGGCTTTGCCGCTTTCGCCGACTCGCGTGGCATAGGCCTGCCCATCGGCGTACAGCACCAAATCACAGGATTTGCCCAACCACTGATATTGGGAAATGCCAAAGGTAAATTGCCTCCTGCGTTCGCGCTCAGCTCGCTCCGCATCACTTAGGTTGGTGACGCTTTCGTCGGCCCGAGCATCCAGCGTGGATGCGCTTACTAGCTTCGTGTGATCTTTTCTTGATCTGTCAA
>ERZ1047472.1738-NODE-1738-length-16445-cov-4.594265_pt1 | contig 16445 bp, 15 predicted proteins | sample MGYA00383095_ERZ1047472 | MGnify/ENA primary metagenome ERZ1047472 (study PRJEB29581, sample SAMEA5548365) | metagenome | biome: marine; feature: coastal; material: water | depth 1 m | study: Short-term variability in the microbial, nano- and picoplankton... | reverse complement strand
CGTATATATGACTCAAGATATTGGAACAGCCGTACAACGTGTAAAAGATTGTCCAGATATTTCTGCAATGGTTTATACGGTTGGAAATGAGCAAGATTACCATTTTAAAGTCCTTTTCCTTATTCTTAAAAAACTAGGGTTTGACTGGGCTCAAAACCTCTATCATTTGAGCTATGGTATGGTAGATTTGCCGAGTGGTAAAATGAAAAGTCGAGAGGGAACTGTTGTTGATGCCGATGATTTGATTTTGGAAATGACCAATACAGCAAAACTTATTTCACAAGATTTAGGTAAACTTGATGGCTACTCTGAAAACGAAAAAAATCTAACCTATACTACCATTGGATTAGGTGCGCTAAAATATTTTATCTTGAAAGTAGATCCCAAAAAATCAATTCTTTTTGACCCTAAAGCTTCAGTAGATTTCCAAGGTAATACAGGGCCATTCATTCAATATACCTATGCCAGAATTCAGGCCATTCTAAGAAAGGCCTCTGTGAAAGAGCATTCCGATTTTTCAGAAATAACGCTGACAGATAAAGAAAAAAACGTATTGAAACAACTCCAACTTTTCCCAAATACAATTCAACAAGCAGCAGACAGCTACAGTCCGGCTATTATCGCAAATTATACCTACGATCTCGTAAAAGAGTTCAATTCGTTTTATCAAAATATTTCAATTCTTGGTGCCGAAAATCAAGCATTGATGAATTTTAGAGTAAACTTGTGTAGAGCTGTTGGGAATACCATAAAAAATGCTTTTGGCTTATTGGGTATTCAAGTTCCTGAACGCATGTAGTATTTTTAGACATGAATCAAGATGTGACATCATACATTCCAGTGGCCGCAAGTGATCAGATTTCGCAATTACTTGGTGACGATTCTTTGCAAGTACTCATAAAAAAAGCCAGAAAAACGCGTCACGGAGATTATAGGAAACTCAATAATGGGCGTCATCAAATTACAGTAAATTCTAATTTGAATCCCTATCGTTTTTTAGTCACTTTATTACACGAAATTGCTCATTTTGAGGCCTATAAAATTTATGGTTCTGCCATAAAACCTCATGGTAAAGAGTGGAAGTTAACCTTTCAGCGTCTTGCACTTCCATTTCTTCGTCCAGAAATTTTCCCAAATCATACATTGCCTTTTTTGGCACGATATTTTAAAAATCCAAAAGCAAGTAGCGATTCTGATGTATTGCTTTCCAGATCGTTAAAGCAATTTGATCCACCCAATGAAAAAACCTATATCTTTGAACTTGTAGAGGGTGCAAAATTTAAAACACCAAACGGTAAAATTTTTTCGAAGGGTAAAAAAAGGCGAACACGTTTTGAAGCTACAGAGCTGAGTTCGGGGCGTTCATACGCTTTTAACCCCAATGCAGAAGTTGAATTAATAAAGGATTTAAATGAATAAAAATTATTACGCAGTTATCATGGCAGGTGGAGTGGGTTCGCGTTTTTGGCCAGTAAGCAAAACGTCCTTCCCAAAACAATTTCATGATATGTTGGGTACTGGGCAGACTCTTTTACAAAAAACTGTATCTAGACTCGAACAGCTAATTCCATCAGAAAATATTCGAATTTTGACCAATAGTATGTATACAGATTTGGTTTTAGAGCAGTTACCTCAATGTTCTAAAAATCAGGTTATTGCTGAGCCAGCAATGCGCAATACCGCACCTTGTATTTTAATGGCATCGCTAAAAATTCATAAAGAAAACCCCAATGCGGTGATGGTTGTAGCACCTAGTGACCACTGGATAGAAGACGAAAATGCTTTTTCCAAAGATTTGAAAGCTGCTTTTGATCATGCGCAACATTCCAATGCGCTGATGACACTTGGTATTAGACCTAGTTTTCCAAACACGGGTTATGGCTACATTGAATATGATGCTACAACGAAGGCCCAGGTTAAAAGCGTAAAAAATTTCAAAGAAAAACCAGACTACGAAACGGCTAAACAGTTTATAGATGAAGGAAATTTTCTATGGAATGCAGGTATTTTTATCTGGTCCTCTAAAACTGTTTTGAATGCTTTTGAAACAGCACAACCAGAAATGTATCACTTATTTACCAAAGGAAATTTGGTTTATAATACACCTGATGAAGACCAATTCATATCAACGCATTATGAAAAAGCTGAAAATATTTCAGTCGATTACGCCATTATGGAAGTCAGTACAGATGTATATGTCATTTCTGCCACTTTCGATTGGAATGATTTGGGAACATGGGGTAGTTTGTATGATAAAATTTCTGATAATTCAAGTGAAAATGCAGTAGTTAATGCTCGGCTTTTGGCCACTGATGCAAAAGGTAATATGATCAAAAGCAGTTCTAATAAAATCGTTGTTTTAGACGGTTTGAATGATTATATCGTTGTGGAAGAGAATGAAATTTTGCTTATATTTCCAAAAAGTAAGGAACAAGACATCAAGCAACTACGGCAAAATGTCAAAGATGCTTTTGGAGAAAATTATATTTAAAAATGATTCACAATTCCGATCAACAGCCCACGAATGAGGATGTAAACGACTCAAAAGCAGCGGTAAAAGCCGATGCCAAAGGGTTGTTTTTGTCTATCAAAACGTTCTTAATCGAACTGCTTGATTTTAGAGAGGATACCGATCGAGAAGCCACAATTTCTGCCATAAAAGCAGACATCCCTTTCAAAGGTGCAACAGCATGGATTCTTATTTGTTCTATTTTTGTTGCCTCTGTTGGTTTAAATGCAGATTCTACGGCCGTGGTCATTGGAGCGATGCTTATTTCGCCGCTAATGGGGCCAATCCTAGGGGTTGGGCTTTCTATAGCGATTAATGACATTGACACCCTCAAAAAGTCATTGATAAACTTACTGACCATGCTGGTTTTGAGTTTATTGACCGCTTTTTTATTTTTCTATTTATTTCCTCTCAATCAAGACACATCCGAACTCTTGGGGCGTGTAAGACCCGATATTAGAGATGTACTTATTGCGTTTTTCGGTGGTTTAGCGCTTATCATAGCACGAACCAAAAAAGGGACTATTGCTACAGTTATTTTTGGTGTTGCTATTGCCACTGCTTTGATGCCTCCTTTATGTACTGCTGGGTATGGACTATCACAAGGAAATTGGGATTATTTTATCGGTGCCATGTATCTATTTGCAATCAATACAATTTTTATAGCCCTAGCAACTTTTATTGTATTGAAAGTATTGCGTTTTCCTGTATTGAATTATGCCAATTCTCGACGCAGAAAAAATGTAGCTAGAATTGCTGGTGTCCTTGCTTTTGCTGTAATGCTCCCTGCAGGTTGGACTTTTTATGATGTACTTAAAGAGTCCCAATATAAGTTTGACTACAAAAATTATTTAGAAAAAGAAATCAACAGCAATACAAGCTTATGGCTTCAACGTGAGGATTTAGATACAAAAGCAAAAACTATCACCTTGAATTTCAATGGTGACGTCAATGACGCCACAAAATCAGATTTACTCAATGAGCTTAACGACTACGAGTATCTCAAAGATTTTAAACTAATCATCAATGGCAACAGTAATCGAAGTACAGATAAAATTTTGGAGTTGTATGATATTGCTTTAGATAAAATAGATGAGCGTGATCAGCGCATAGATCAGCTAAACTTTACGATCGATAGCTTGAAACTTGCTGTATCTTCAAAAAATGATTCTAGGTACAACTTCGATTTTATAAATTTGGCTAAAGATGCCAAAATTCAATTTTCAGAATTAGAATCGTTTAGTTTTGCCCAAATGTTGAGTGCGACAAACTTTAGAACGGTAGACACTGTTTTAGTGGCCAAAGTACGCTGGAATTCCGTTGTTGCAGATAGTCTAAGGATTCAAAGAAGTAGTGCTCTAAAAGCATGGCTTGAGCAAGAATTACAAGAACAAAACGTTGAGGTTTTGACTCAATAATAGCTTAAGATCTTAAGTACATTTCACGTACTTTTTTAAATAAATTAGAAGAATATACAAAACTAGAAACAGCTTCGTTGTCGGTTCTAAATATCGTGTCTTTTGTTCCTTCCCACGCCTTTTCTCCGTCTTTTAGAAATACAATTTTTTCACCTATTTCCATCACCGAATTCATGTCATGAGAATTGATGACGGTCACTATATTGTACTCTTTTGTAATTTCTTGAATGAGGTTATCAATCACAATAGCAGTTTTTGGATCTAGACCTGAATTGGGTTCATCACAAAATAAGTATTTTGGGTTGTTTACTATGGCACGAGCAATAGCCACTCGTTTTTGCATACCTCCCGATGCTTCGCTGGGCATTTTTTGTTGTGCGTTCTCAAGGTTTACGCGCTTCAGTACGAAGTTGGCGCGGTCTTGCATTTCGCTCACACTTTGATTGGTAAACATTCTTAGCGGAAACATCACATTTTCTTCAATAGTCATGGAGTCAAATAACGCACTACCTTGAAAGACCATGCCAATTTTTGAACGTAAATTTCTTTTTTCATCTTCAGAAAGATCTGTGAATGTTTGATCATCATATATAATACTTCCCTTGGTGTAATTAAAAAGTCCAAGTAAGCATTTGAGAAAAACAGTTTTTCCTGATCCACTTTGCCCAATAATGAGGTTGGTTTTTCCTTGTTCAAAAGAGGTGGAAATTCCTTTAAGAACTTGTACGTCGCCAAATGATTTATGAAGGTTTGTAACGTTTATCATTAGCTGAGCAACATTTGTGTTAAAATATAATTCAATAAGATAATAACCACACTAGTCCAAACAAAAGCGACCGTACTGGCCTTGCCAACTTCCAATGCCCCACCTTTCATGTAGTATCCATGAAATGAGGGTATTGTAGCCAAAATAAAGGCAAAAACCAAAGTTTTAATAAAAGCATAAGCCATGTGAAATGGAATAAAATCTAACTGTATCCCTGTGATGTAGTCTTCTAAAGTCGAAAAACCACCGTATACACATGCTGCCATTCCGCCAATAATCCCCAAAAACATAGCAATGGAAATGACAAAAGGATAAAGTAGCATCGCAATCATTTTTGGAAAAACAAGGTAGTTTATGGAATTGACACCCATGACTTCCAAAGCATCAATTTGTTCTGTAACCCTCATGGTTCCAATACTCGATGTGATAAAAGAGCCCACTTTTCCTGCCATAATAACAGAAATAAAGGTAGGCGCAAATTCAAGAATAACCGATTGCCTGGTCGCAAATCCAACCAAGTATTTTGGAATCAATGGGCTTGTAATGTTTAGTGCTGTTTGAATCGTTATTACACCACCTACAAAAAAAGAAATGAAAGCCACAATTCCGAGAGATCCTATAACTAAATCTTCTACCTCTTTAAGAATTAAGTTTTTCATAACCGATTGTTTCGTGGGCTTTCGAAACATCTCGACAATCATTAGAAAATAAGAACCGATATTATGAAGGTAATTCATGTAGTGTAATCTTAATTGCTAAAGTAAAAAAATCCAGCCAGTAAATATTATATTTTAATCAAATTGTGGCTTAATGTTTTTTAGCGATGAATTTATTGAATCAATATAATTGAGCAATTCATCTTTCCCAGTAAAATTTGATGACGAAGTGACAAAGTGTTTGGGTAATTCTGCCCAACTTTGCTCAAGCACGCTTTGATAATGCCCTACATTTCGTTCAATTGCTTTGGGTTTAAGCTTGTCTGATTTAGTGAAAATAATACTGAATGGAATTCCATGTTCGCCTAACCATTGCATAAAATTTAAATCTATTTGTTGTGGTTCGTGACGAATATCGACAAGTACAAATGCAGAAACTAGTTGCTTTCTTTCTCTAAAGTATGCGGTGATGAATTTTTGAAACGTTTTTTTACTTGATTTAGACACTCGAGCATAGCCATATCCAGGTAAGTCTACCAAATACCAGTATTCATTTATAAGAAAATGATTGATTAATTGTGTTTTTCCTGGTCTACCAGATGTTTTTGCCAACTTTTTTTGGTTGGTCAACATATTGATTAGAGAAGATTTCCCAACATTACTACGTCCAATAAAAGCATACTCGGGGAGACTGTTTTCTGGGCATTTGGAAACCTCTTGATTGCTGACGACAAATGTTGCGGTTTTGATGTGCATTTCAAAAATCTTATAGCCCTCTCATTTTGAGCCATTCTAAGAGGATTTCATTGAATTTTTCGGGGTGCTCCATCATGGCAGCGTGTCCACATTTATCAATCCAATATAGGTTAGAGTCTGGTAAAAGTTCGTGGAATTCGTCTGCAACATTTGGAGGCGTTACGATATCGTTTTTACCCCAAATGATACAGGTCGGTGTGGTCATTTTTGGCAAATCTTTGGCCATATTGTGTCGGATAGCACTTTTGGCTATGGCTAGTGTTTTGACAAGTTTATTTCTGTCATTTACAGTTTCATAAACATCATCCACAATTTCTTTTGTTGCGACTGCAGGATCATAAAAGACCTCTTCAGCTTTGGCTTTAATAACGTTATAATCGCTTCTTTTTGTATATCCACTACCCATTGCACTTTCATAAAGCCCAGAACTGCCCGTAATCACAAGTCCAGCAACTTTTTTAGGGTAGAGGTTTGTGTAATACAGTCCGATATGGCCACCTAAAGAATTTCCGAGAAGTATAACGTCTTCATAACCTTTAAAATCTATAAAATCTTTAAGGAATAAAGCGAAATTTTTAACGTTTGTATTGAGTAAAGCAAGATCGTAAACAGGCAACTTTGGCAAAACTAACTTATAGCCGTTTTTACTGAAGTAACCAATAGGGCCATCAAAGTTGCTGAGCCCTCCCATTAATCCATGTAAAATGATAATGGGGCGTCCTTCTCCAATTTCAGTATAACTGAATTTTCCCTCCTTCTTTAACGCGTACTTCATATCGTGTCTGATAAATTGGTAACAATCGCAAAGCTAAGCAATTTTATTCAATATAAGCCCTCAAATTTTGTTCTTAATATATTGCCAAAATTGACTGCTATTTTCTAATTCATTGCTTAAAAACAACCAAAAACCCCCTTATCAACAGGTAAATGTTAATTCTGTGGAATTTAATTTAAACACCTATAAATCAGTGAGTTAAACAGTAAAAGGTGTGCATTTTATCGAATTATTTTGCGTTTAATAGAAATTTATTAACAAAGTGGTAAAATGTGGTAAAATGTGGTAATTATTTTATAATTTTGGAATACACAAAACAGTCAATTTAGAAAATAATGAACACCCTCATAGGAACATATGAATGCAAAGCAGACGCAAAAGGGCGTTTGATGCTTCCTGTTGCTCTAAAAAAGCAGTTGGCATCTTCTATGGGAAGTGGGTTTGTTTTGAAGCGTGCTGTCTTTCAGCCATGCTTGGAATTGTATCCACTGCAAGAGTGGGAAGGGTTGATGCAAAAAGTAAATAAGCTCAACCGCTTCAAAAAGAAAAATAACGATTTCATTAGAAGATTTACAGCAGGAGTAAAACCCATAGAATTGGATGCTTCTGGGCGTCTTCTTATACCAAAAGATTTGGTAGGATTTGCTAAAATAACCAAAGAGGTTGTTGTTTCTTCAGCAGTCAATATCATTGAAATTTGGGATAAAGAATTATACGAAAAAGCCATAGACGATGCGGCAAATGATTTTGCAGAATTAGCAGAAGAGGTTATGGGACAAGACGATGCTGATGGAATATCATAATCCAGTTTTGCTCGAAGAGTCGGTAAGTGGTTTAGCTATAAAAAAAAACGGGGTGTATGTAGATGTGACTTTTGGCGGTGGAGGCCATAGTCGAAAAATATTACAACACCTTGGGCCAGAAGGAAAGCTTTTCGCTTTTGATCAGGATAAAGACGCTCTTTTAAATACTGTTGATGATCATCGATTTACACTCATTAATGAGAATTTTAGGTTTATGAAGCGGTTTTTGCGCTTTCATGGAATCAAATCTGTTGATGGAATTTTGGCCGATTTTGGTGTGTCTTCATATCAATTCGATGCACCCGAAAGAGGATTTTCAATTCGATTTGATGCACCATTAGACATGCGCATGAATCAAGATGAAGAAGTCTCTGCAAAGACGATAATAAATTCTTATTCAGAAGAAGATTTGAAGCGATTGTTTTGGGAATATGGAGAATTAAGAAATGCGCCTGCATTAGCTAGAACAATTGTTACTGCTCGAGTAGACCAGCCGATTCAGACCACTTTTGAGCTCAAAAATTTGTTGAATAAATATCTGCCAAGAGGTAAGCAAAATAAAATTCTAGCTCAAATCTATCAAGCAATTCGTATCGAAGTAAACAATGAGCTTGAGGTTTTGAAATCTTTCTTAATAAGCAGTAAAGAGGTGCTGAAAACAGATGGAAGATTGAGTGTCATTTCTTATCATTCATTAGAAGATCGTTTGGTAAAACGCTTCATAAGAAATGGCATGTTTGAGGGAGAACCAGAGCGCGATATGTTTGGGAATTATACAGTCCCCTTTAAAAAGATTGGAAAATTGATTGTTCCAACAAAAGAAGAAATTAAAATTAACAACAGAGCAAGAAGTGCAAAACTTAGAATAGCACAAAAATTATAAAGTAAAGAATGAAAAATATAGTATACGACATTTTAAAAGGTACTTTTTTGATCAGTGATGGTGCCTACAAAAAATGGCGTTTGATTTTGTTTTTTTCTGCTCTAGCTATTATGATGATTGCTAGCTCACACAGTGCCGACCGAAAAGTCCATCACATAGCAAAATTGAATGAAGACGTCAAAGCGTTACGTTCATTATACGTCAAAAATAGATCTGATTTAATGGAGCTCAGGTTAGAGTCAGTTGTACGAACTCGCCTAAAAGAAAAAGGAATCGTGCCCTCCAAAACACCTCCTGTTAAAATTTTAATTGCCTCAAACGCAAACTGATAAAATGTCTGAAAAAGAAACCAACATACTAAACAAATTGTACTTCGTTTCGGGGTGTATGTTCATTTTCGCGTTGTTGGTTGTCTTTAAATTGACGAAAATTCAATTTGTTCAAGGGGAGTCTTACAGGGCTCTAGCCGAAGAACGCAGCATCAAAGATGTAGTGATTCCAGCCAATCGAGGTAATGTTTACTCTGTAGATGGTAGTTTGTTGGCAACTTCGGTACCTAAATACGATATTAGAATTGACTTGGTTACCTCTTCAGAGCGAAATTTCCAGAACAATATTCAAGCTCTTTGCGACTCGATAGCATCTTTTGATGGCGTTTCGTCTACTACGTTGCAAAAGCGCATTCGCGAAGCACGTCAAAACAAAAATCGATATTTTTTATTGGCTCGTCAAATTGATTATTCAGACTATTTACGTTTTCGGTCTTTTCCGTTACTGAATTTAGGAGCTTTTAAAGGGGGGTTGATTGTGGAGCAAACTACTAAAAGAGATTATCCATTGGGCGCTATTGCTCAACGTTCAATTGGTTATGAGCGGATAGATGATAATGGGTATGTAACACGTGTTGGTATCGATGGTGCTTTTGGTGAGCAATATTTACGTGGTATGGACGGAAAGCGTATGAAGCAGAGTATTGGTAAAGGTCAATGGAAACCAATAGATGATTTTAACCAAACTGAACCTCAAGATGGATTTGATGTATATACTACAATAGATGTCAATATTCAAGACATTGCGCATCATGCACTTTTGGAGCAATTGGAAAAGTATAAAGCCGATCATGGCTCTGTAGTGGTTATGGAAACCAAAACTGGTGCTATAAGAGCAATTTCAAATCTTGGACGAAATGCCGTTGGAAATTATTACGAACGATTGAATTATGCCATAGGTGAATCTCATGAACCAGGATCAACTTTCAAATTGATGGCCTTGGCGGTAGCATTGGAAGACCAAAAAATAGATACTACAACTATTGTTGATACAAAAAAAGGTGTTCTTTCTTTTTATGGTAAAAAAGTAAGAGACTCAAAGAAAGGGGGTTATGGAAAAATTTCTGTTGCTGAGGCCTTCGAGGTTTCTTCCAATACAGGAATTGTGAGTGCTATTGATAATGCTTACAAAAATAACCCATCACAATTTGTAGATGGTTTGTACAAAATGAATCTCAGAGATTCGTTAGGACTCCCTATTCTAGGTGAAGGAAAGGCCATTATTCCCGATCCACGAATCAAAAATAACCGTTGGAGTGGCATTGCACTTCAGTGGATGGCTTATGGATATGGAGTGTCTTTTACGCCTTTACAAACATTAACGTTCTACAATGCAATTGCCAATAATGGAACAATGGTTAAACCGCGGTTCATTGAAGAAATCAAAACCATCGACACTACTATAGAAGTATTTGAAACAGAGGTCATCAACCCTCAAATATGTTCTAAAGAAACGGTACAGAAACTTCAAAAACTTCTTCAGAATGTTGTTGAAAAAGATCATGGAACAGGACATGGATTATATGCCGAAACATTTTCGATGGCTGGTAAAACAGGCACATGTCAGAAAGATTATAGAAATAAAGAGCAACTGAATTACATATCTACTTTTTCTGGTTATTTCCCTGCAGAAAATCCTCAATATTCTTGTATTGTGGTCATCCACGAGCCCGACAAAAGTGTGGGGTACTATGGAGCAGATGTTTCTGGGCCAGTATTTAAAAAAATTGCTCAAAAAATATATACAAGTGCACCAGTAGTTGATGTCATCGATCAAATTAATAAACAATCAGCAGCAGTAGAGCAACAGTATCAGAAGTATTATACCACTGCCGAAAAGTACAAAACCATCATGCCAAACCTAAAGGGCTTGCCAGCGATGGATGCCATTACTATTTTAGAAAATATGGGTCTAAGCGTCAAACTTGTTGGGCGAGGAAAAGTACGCAATCAATCGATAAAAAAAGGTGAAAAAGTGACACCAAAAGCCACTGTAATACTAGAACTATCGTGAGTGTTTTAAAAGACATATTATATAATGTTGCCTTGCTTTCTGTGCAAGGGTCAACCGATGTACGCATCAATACACTTCAATATGATTCTAGAAAGATTAAAAAAAATGATGTTTTTGTAGCCATCAAAGGAGTGCATTCTGATGGTCATTCTTTTATAAATAAGGCCATTGAAAATGGCGCAAGTGTTGTTGTGGCAGAATCTATACCATCAACAAAAGCGAAAAATATAACCTATATAGAAGTTGAATCTTCGTCTTCAGCATTGGCTTTTATGGCTGCTAATTTTTATCAGCATCCATCTAAAAATCTGAAACTCGTTGGCGTTACTGGAACCAACGGCAAAACAACAATAACCTCACTTTTATTTAATTTATTTAAAGCTGCTGGATACAAGGTAGGACTCATCTCAACAGTAAAAATAATGGTAGATGACCTAAGCTATTCTACAACCCACACTACTCCAGATTCTTTAGTTATTAATGCTTATTTAAAGCAAATGAATGATGTAGGAGTGGAGTTTTGTTTTATGGAAGTTAGCTCACATGGTATACATCAACATAGAGCAGAGGGGCTCCACTTTGAAGGAGGAATTTTCACCAACCTTTCGCACGATCATTTGGATTATCATTCTTCTTTTGCAGCATATCGTGATGTAAAAAAATCTTTTTTTGATGGTTTACCAAAAACAGCATTTGCGCTTACCAATGCAGATGATAAAAATGGTAAGATTATGCTCCAAAACACTAAGGCCAAAACATACAGTTATGCTTTAAAAAGCTATGCTGATTACCGCACTCAAATACTCGAAAATCATTTTAAGGGATTACTCTTAAAAATAAATGACAGTGAGCTCTGGGTGAAACTGATAGGAAGTTTCAATGCTTATAACCTTACGGCTGTATTTGCGTGCGCCGACATTTTAGGGTTGAAAAAGGATGAACTTTTGCGTTTGATGAGTACACTCGAAAATGTCAGTGGACGTTTCGAATATTTTATTACGGCCAATAATATTACCGTAATCGTAGATTATGCCCACACTCCAGATGCTCTCAAAAATGTATTGCAAACCATCAATGATATTCGTACACAAAACGAAAATTTAATTTCTGTTGTTGGTTGTGGAGGTGATCGTGATAAAACAAAGCGTCCAAAAATGGGACATATTGCTTCGGCATTGAGCTCTAAGGTTATTTTCACAAGCGACAATCCAAGATCCGAAGATCCTGAAGCCATTATTTCTGAAATAGAAAAAGGAGTAGAGCCGCAGAATTACAAGAAAATTATGGCTATTACAAACCGCAAACAAGCTATAAAAACAGCATGTCAATTGGCCAATTCCAATGACATCATTCTTGTAGCAGGAAAAGGACATGAATCTTATCAGGAAATAGATGGAGTACGCACAGAATTTAATGACTATAAAGTAGCTCAAGAATGTTTAAACCAATTACAAAAATAATATGCTGTACTATTTGTTCGAATATTTAGAAAAAGAATTTCAGTTTCCAGGAGCATCACTCTTTGGGTTTTTGACATTTAGAGCGGCTTTGGCAATCATTTTATCATTATTGATTTCAACAATTTTTGGGAAAAAAATAATCAATTTCTTACAGGCAAAGCAGGTTGGTGAGACCATTCGTGACTTGGGCTTGGATGGACAAAAAGAAAAAGCAGGGACACCAACCATGGGCGGTTTGATCATAATTCTTGCCACCTTATTACCGGTACTTTTAGTAGCTAAATTGGATAATATTTACATCATTCTTTTGCTCATCACTACATTGTGGATGGGGGTTATTGGTTTTATTGATGATTACCTCAAAAAATTCAAAAATGATAAAGAAGGTCTCAAAGGAAGGTTTAAAGTTATTGGGCAAATTGGATTGGGCCTAATTGTTGGACTCACTTTATTTTTTCATTCCGAAGTTACCATCAAAGAACAGATTCCATTGAAAGAGCGAACAACTGTCGCTATCGAGCAAGGGGTGTCGCAACAATTTTATCCAGAATCAAAATCAACAAAAACAACAATTCCATTTTTTAAGGTCAACGAATTTGATTATGCCGATATGATTACATGGATTCATCCAAGTTTAGAGAAATATGCTTGGATCGTATTTGTTTTGGTTGTGATTTTTATCATCACAGCAGTCTCAAATGGTGCAAATTTGACCGATGGTATAGATGGTTTAGCAGCTGGGACTTCCGCGATTATTGTGTTGACCTTAGGAATTTTTGCTTGGGTTTCAGGTAATATAATTTTTTCCGACTACCTCAATATTATGTATATCCCTCGAGTAGAAGAAATTACGATTTATATCGCTGCTTTTGTTGGAGCGCTTATTGGGTTTTTGTGGTACAACACTTATCCAGCTCAAGTGTTTATGGGCGACACAGGAAGTTTGACTATTGGAGGAATCATTGCTGTAATAGCGATTGCCGTTCGAAAAGAGTGGTTGATTCCTTTATTGTGTGGTATTTTCTTGGCCGAAAATTTATCGGTAATCCTTCAAGTAGGTTATTTCAAATACACAAAGAAAAAATTTGGTACAGGTCGACGAATTTTCAAAATGTCGCCCTTACATCATCATTATCAAAAATCAGGATATCACGAAAGTAAAATTGTTACTCGATTTTGGATTATAGGAATTCTCTTAGCAATCCTTACAATCGTAACCTTGAAAATTAGATAAATGAAACGATTGGTTGTACTTGGTGGTGGCGAAAGCGGTGTAGGTACAGCGCTGTTGGGAAAGCAAAAAGGATTTGAAGTCTTTGTTTCAGATTATGGAATCCTTAAAAAAGCGTACAAGGACGTTCTTATACATAATGAGATTGAATGGGAAGAAGGGATGCACACTGCTTCAAAAATTTTGAATGCAGATGTGGTCATGAAGAGTCCTGGGATTTCTGAGCATGTGCCTATAGTAGAGACGCTTCTAAACAAAGGAGTGTCCGTGATTTCTGAAATTGAATTTGCAGCTCAGTTTACTTCTGCAAATATCATAGGTATAACAGGAAGTAATGGAAAAACTACTACGACCATGATGACACATCATATCCTAAATCATGCGAAATTGAGTGTTGCCATGGGTGGAAATATTGGTGATAGTTTTGCAGGACTAATAGGTCAAAATCCAGATCATTTTGTTTTGGAGTTGAGTAGTTTTCAATTGGATGGAATCCAAAAATTTAGACCACACATAGCTGTACTGACCAACATAACACCCGATCATTTGGATCGCTATGACAATAAGTTTGAACATTACATTGCTTCCAAATTTAGGATTGTGATGAATCAAACCAAAGAGGATTATTTGATTTATGATGCCGATGACGATGTTATCAATGCGTATATCCAATCCCATCAAATTCAATCCATATTAGTGCCTTTTTCGCTAACTAAAACTTTAACGCAAGGGACGTATTTGAAACAAAAAGAGATTAGTATAAAATTTAAAAAAGAAGAACATATAATGCCAACAACAAATTTAGCTTTAGAAGGAAAGCACAACATCAAAAATGCAATGGCAGCGGCCACAGTCGCTCACCTTCTCAAAATACGAAAGGACACCATTCGTGAAAGTTTAGAATGTTTTCAAGGGGCAGAGCATCGCTTAGAAAATGTATTGAAAATCAATAAAGTACAATACATCAATGATTCTAAGGCAACCAATGTAAATGCGACTTATTTTGCATTAGAGAGCATGAGCGCACCAACGGTCTGGATTGTTGGTGGCGTAGACAAAGGAAATGACTACAGTGCATTGTTTCCATTTGTAAACGAAAAAGTAAAGGCAATTATTTGTCTTGGTAAAAACAACGAAGCTTTATTCAAAAATTTTGAACATATGGTCGATGTAATGGTTGAAACTCAATACATGTCAGAAGCGGTAAAGATTGCGTACAACATAGCTACATCTGGAGAAAATGTTTTGCTTTCCCCAGCTTGTGCTAGCTTCGATTTGTTTAAAAATTATGAAGATAGAGGACATCAATTTAAATCTGCAGTTCGCGCACTATAAATGATAAAATTTGGTAACATAAAAGGAGATCGAATGATATGGGCCATTGTAGCGCTTTTGGCCATATTTTCATTCTTGCCAGTGTATAGTGCCGCCAGTAATTTGGCTTATACCTATGGTGATGGTCAGACCTTTTCTTATTTCATCAAACATTTTGTACATCTGTTCTTAGGGTTTTCGATTATATATGCCATTCATAGAATTCCTTATCGCTATTTCAAAGGGTTGTCAATGGTAATGTTCCCTGTTGTACTCATTCTCCTGTTGGTTACCTTATTGCAAGGAACAACTATAGATGGCGCCAACGCAAGTCGATGGATTCGTGTGCCGTTTGTAGGATTTACATTTCAGACGTCTACATTAGCTGCTCTTGTGCTTATGGTTTTTGTGGCGCGTTACCTTTCTAAGATTTTTGAACAAGAGATTTCATTCAAATCGTCTATCATGCCGCTTTGGTTACCAGTTTTTGTGGTGCTTATTTTGATACTTCCAGCCAATTTTTCTACAACAGCGATAATTTTTACGATGATCTTGGTTTTAGCATTTTTGGGCGGTTATCCTTTAAAATATTTAGCTGCAATAGTGGGATCAGGATTATTGGTTCTCAGTTTTTTTGTACTTATTGCCAAAGCTTTTCCTGATGCAATGCCCAACAGAGTTGATACATGGGGCAGCAGAATTGCCAATTTTATGGATGACCGCGATTCAGAAGAAGATTATCAGATAGAAAAAGCAAAAATTGCGATAGCAACTGGAAGTTTGTATGGATTAGGTCCAGGTAAAAGTGTACAAAAAAACTTTTTACCTCAGTCCTCATCCGATTTCATTTTTGCCATTATTATTGAAGAATATGGTTTGTTGGGTGGTCTATTTTTGTTGGTGTTATACCTTTTATTATTGTTCAGAATAGTTGTAGTGGCACAAAAGGCAGAAACTGTTTTTGGAAAATTACTCACTATTGGAGTAGGGCTTCCTATCATTTTTCAAGCACTCATAAATATGGGCGTAGCTGTTGAGTTATTCCCTGTTACTGGACAAACGTTACCTCTCATTAGTAGTGGTGGAACATCCATTTGGGTTACCTGTCTAGGGATTGGAATTATACTCAGTGTGAGTGCCAAAAGAGAAGAAATTAGAAATCAATCTGAGGATGAGCAACATCCTCTCGAAATATTAAGTGAAGCGTTATAATGAGCAGGTATAAATTCATATTATCTGGAGGAGGCACGGGAGGTCATATTTTCCCAGCACTATCCATTGCTCATGCGCTCAAAGTCCGCTATCCAAAATCTGATATACTTTTTGTGGGTGCAAAAGGGAAAATGGAAATGGAAAAAGTACCCAATGCGGGATTTAAAATTACTGGACTTTGGATATCGGGAATACATCGAAAACAATTGTTTAAAAACTTATTATTTCCATTCAAACTAATAACCAGTTTAGTGCGATCGATTTTTATTGTGCTAACATTTAAACCGGATATAGTGATAGGAACCGGTGGTTTTGCTAG
>ERZ1047472.1737-NODE-1737-length-16447-cov-5.791057_pt1 | contig 16447 bp, 12 predicted proteins | sample MGYA00383095_ERZ1047472 | MGnify/ENA primary metagenome ERZ1047472 (study PRJEB29581, sample SAMEA5548365) | metagenome | biome: marine; feature: coastal; material: water | depth 1 m | study: Short-term variability in the microbial, nano- and picoplankton... | reverse complement strand
AAAAGCCTTCCCAGACATGACATTCCGGCCACGGTGACCGGCGAAACAGTGTTTGGTATCGATGCTCAGGTACCGGGAATGCAGTACGCGGCAATTCGCAATGCGCCAGTATTTGGAGCTCAAGTGCAGTCCTTTGACGGCACAGCAGCCAAGGCGAAGCCTGGAGTCACCCAAATTGTGAACCTAGGCAATGCGATGGCTGTAGTGGCCGAAAGCTACTGGGGTGCGGCACAGGCACTTAATGCAGTGGAAATAAAGTGGACCAAAACCGACAGCGACAAAGTCAACAGCGAGACGCTCACCGAGCAGTTTCGTGGTGACTTGGCTCAGGCTCGCGTCAGCGGCGGAACCGGCGCGGATGTGGAAGTTGGCGATGTGCCTGCTGCCTTTGCCAATGCGGCTCAAGTGATTGAAGCTACCTATGAAGTACCGTTTTTGGCCCATGCCTGCATGGAGCCAATGAACGCCACCGCTCGCTTTGAGAACGGCAAATGCGAGGTTTGGACAGGAACCCAGAACCCGCTGGGCTCTCGCTACGAAGTCGCGGCAGCCTTGGAGCTGGAGACCGAAGACGTAGTTTTGCACCAGCATCCCATGGGCGGGGGTTTTGGCCGCCGGTCCCAGAGCGATGTCCAGATCCAAGCGGCCCGAATCGCCAGAGAGGCAGGGGTGCCTGTAAAGCTCATTCTGTCCCGGGCAGAAGATATGCAGCACGATTTCTATCGTCCCGGCGTCGCCTCAAATTTCCGAGTGGCCCTGGACAGCGCAGGCCAAATTCTCGCTTGGGACAACGTGTATCACGAAAAGAAAGAGCCAGTTGAAGCGCCAGTGATCCCCTACGAAGTAGCGGCTCAGCACATTCACTACACTGACAGCCCCACCCATGTCCCCTTTGGCGCATGGCGTAGTGTGGACCACTCTCAGCATGGCTTCTTTACGGAAGCCTTCTTTGACGAAGTAGCAGAAGCAGCCGGAAAAGATCCGTACCTGTTGCGTCGTGAGCTGTTAGCCAACAAGCCTCGGCACCGAAAGCTGTTGGACCTGGCCGCTGAAAAAGCCGGTTGGGATCAACCTCTGGCGGAAGGCCGCGGCCGCGGCATCTCGTTGCAAGAGTCCTTTGGGTCTTTGGTGGCCCAAGTGGTGGAGGTCACCGTGGACGGCGGCGAAGTCGCCGTTGATCGGGTGGTGGTGGCTGTGGATCCGGGCTTTGCCGTATCCCCAGACGGACTGACAGCCCAGATGGAGTCTGGTGTGATCTTTGGTTTAAGCGCAGCCCTTTACGGAGAGATCAACATCGAAGAGGGCCGGGTAGTGCAAAGCGCCTACAAGGACTATCCGGTGGTTCGTATGGTGGATGCGCCAGTGGTCGAAACTCACATCGTGAACAGCGGTGAGTCATGGGGCGGTGCTGGCGAACCCGGCACTCCCGGTGTGGCTCCGGCCTTGGCGAATGCGGTGTTCCAAGCCACGGGCACCCGGATCCGTCAGTTGCCAGTGTCCAAGTACGACCTCAACTACTCGGTGAGTGAACCCGAAGAGTTGATCTAGCAGGGAGTAATCTCGCTCGCAAAAAAGCCAGGTGATTCCTGGCTTTTTTGTTTTGGGGCAAGCTTTTTGACGCCTCTTGCCCAGTCCTTTGCTTAGCCGCTGATCACCTCAAAAGTAACGCCTGCGCTTTGGGGCAAACGCTTGAGCAGGGCGTCGCCCATGGCAGAGGCGGGTGTCCAAAACCCGCCTTTCACGGGTAGGTCATCCTGAGCCAAGGCCAGAGCGCTTTCGGCGATCATTTTAGACGTAGAGCCGTAGCCCGGATCTTTGTCGCCTTTAACCCGCACTCGCATGTTCTTACTGCTGTCGCTGGGGTGCAGGCCCAGCAGTTCAATGTCGTAGTAGCCGTTGTTAATGGCTTCTTCGGTTGGGCCTTCACCGGGTTTGGGCAGAAACTTCTGCAGCAGCGGCCGGGTAAGTGACATGGCGGCCAAGCCCGCAAAGACCCCGCTGCCTAGCCCGACTCCTGCTGCGCCGACAAAGCCGCCAGCACCCTTTCCGGTCAGGGTGCCTTCGTTGTACTGAAAATCGCTGCCGTACATGCCATCCAACAGTTCTGCGCTGCGGCGTACGACCCGGGTGTTAACCCCGGCCATAATGAAAGGCCCAATCCAAGAGTCAAAGTCTTCATCGAAGTAGGCGCTCATACGATCGGGTCCGTCTAGGCCGCGCATGGTGTTGTTGAGTACGTAGGGGTCGGCCAAGCTTTTCATGATGGTCTTGTCTTCTTTCGCCTGTTCCATCATGGCCATCATGCTGTCGATGGTGCCGCCACTGAAACCACCGCTAAAAGCTCGGGGCCGGTATTTGATCTGTCGTGCAGGGACACCGTGCTTGTCCAGCATCTGCTTTTGTAAGAAATAAGCCCCTAAATCCGAAGGAATGCTGTCGAAGCCACAGGTATGCACGATCCGCGCGCCACTGGCTACAGCGGCATCTTGATGGGCGGTAATCATGTCCCGCATCCAGTGTACTTCGCCGGTCAGGTCGCAATAGTGGGTGCCGTGGGCGGCGCAGGCTTCCACCAAGGAAGAGCCGTACCGAGCATAGGGGCCGACAGTGGTCAGGATGACCCGACCCTGCTGCACGAGGGCGTTAATGGATTCGCTGTCGTTGCTATCTGCCTGAATAATCGGAATATCGCGATCACCGAGGACCTGTCGCACTTTCTCGACGTTTCGGCCGGCTACCGCCCATTTGAGGTTGCTGGCCCCCTGCTGTTGAGCCATGTAGTCCACTACGAGTTTGCCGGTGAAGCCGCTGGCTCCCCATACAATGATGTCGTATTCCCGTTCCATAACGCTTCCTCCAGAGTTAGTTCGGCAACTGTGCCACCGGCTTTGTGGGCATTGGGTGAAACTTAGGTTTGGACAAAGTTTGGCGCAGGGCCCTGTTTTTTCTCGATACGCCCTCAGTCTTAAGGCTCGCGCTTTGAGGTCCAAGTCTCGGGTTAAAGATTATCCCTTTGCAAAATAAATCAGGCAGCCGAGGGTGTCGCGGTGGGGAACAGCCACTGATTCGCCGCCTAAAACACTGTCGATGGCCGCTGCGGCGAAGTGATTTGAGGCGCTGGCCTTTTGTCGCTCGTAAACTTGCCGGTCGTTGATGGGGCCTCGGTAGGCGATCTTCCAGGTTGTCGGGTCAATCACCAAAACTTCCGCGGTGCGGATCAGATTTAATGACTTTCCGACGGATTGGGTTTTGTCGTGCAAGATCGGCCAGTCGATACCATAGGTTTCCGCCTCTTCTAAGATCGTACTTGCCTGATCTTGCAGATTGGCGTTGAGCATCATGAAGTGCACATTGCGGCTTCGATATTGATCCCGCAGTGACCGGTAGTCGGTTACGGCGTTGCGCACAATGGGGCAGCCATTGCCCTGAATCATAATGACAACGGCGGCCTTTTTTGAGTGCTCGTACAGGGTGTGAGGTTGGCCGTACTGATCTAAGAGTTCGAAGTTTTTTACAGGCTCCGCCCACCCTAGGATCGGCAGGAAGCTAAGCAAAATGACAATAAAACGAACCATGGTGTTCTCAGGGTAATTCGACAGTAGGCGGATAATACGTATCCGGACAAATACGTTAAAGGGCAGGGCGACCTAGCGCTGAGAGGCAGAATGTGAAACCGCTGCCATTTATCCGCCTTAACCCGCTATTATCGGCGCCAAAGAAAAGCAGCCTAACGGCTACCTAGAAGGTTAAAGGGAGGGACTTCATGGAGCGGATCGAAGGAATTGACACAGTAGCCGTAACGGCGTGGTTGGCCGAGCGTATCGACGGGTTGGCCACACCGCTGGATTTTGAACTGCTGGCTGGCGGCCATTCGAATCTGACCTACCGGGTTACGGATCAAAACGGCGCTGCCTACGTCCTGCGCAGGCCTCCCCTGGGTCATGTTCTGCAAAGTGCCCACGACATGGGACGGGAGCATAAGATCGTAGAGGCCCTGCAGGGGTCCACGGTGCCGGTGGCCACCACTGTGGGCATGTGCAGCGATGTCAGCGTGAACGACGCACCCTTCTATGTCATGAATTACGTGGCTGGCCCGGTGCTGCACGATCACGATGCCGCCGCGGCGCTCAGTGCAGAAAATCGCGCGGATCTGGGGCTGCATGTGATTGAAGTGCTCGGAGCGCTTCACAGCATTAATCCCGATGACGTGGGCCTTGGTGATCTTGGGCGCAAAGAAGCTTACTTGCAGCGTCAAATGAAGCGCTGGGTTACCCAATGGGAGGCCACAAAAACCCACGAAGTGCCGGCCATGGATGAAAGCACCCGGCTTTTGGCAGAACGCATGCCAGAGCAGATCGGCTCTGCCATCGTCCACGGTGACTATCGTTTGGGGAATATGATCACCAACGATGGTCGGGTCAGTGCGGTACTGGATTGGGAGTTGTGCACCTTGGGTGATCCTCTGGCCGATGTTGGTTATCTGCTAAATTCCTGGGTGTCCCCGGGTGAGCGAGAGGAAGACCTAACGCCGACCTCGGCAGGCGGGTTCTGCAGTCGCGACACATTGTCTGAACGCTACGCTGTCAGCACGGGCCGGGACCTGAGCGACATTAATTACTATCGCGCGTTCTCTCACTGGCGTTTGGCCGCCATCAATCAGGGGGTCTACAAGCGTTACCTTGTGGGTGCTATGGGAGAGGGCCACGATGTTGATCTTGATGCGCAAAAACAGGGCGTGACTACCTTGTCTGAAGCAGCGTTGGAGCTGCTGGTCTAGGTTGCTTAGGATTGGGGGTGATGTCTGGGTGGCCAGCAGGTCACTGGATAAACGCCCAGACATGAGCGCCGATAAAAAGAAAGCAAGTACCGCAGAAGCTTACTGAGTAAGGGTACTTGCCGCCGGCAGGGCTAAAGCGAATAAAAAAGGCGTGTCAGATAAATTACATCTGAAAACAACTGATCTTCTTTGGGGGGAAGGACGTTGTAAGGAGTTACAGTTAAGTTGTTCGCACGCCTGAAACTGGTCTGATGGCGTGAATGTACAGTACAAAACTTAGAAATCAAACAAATATCTCTAATTTTTGGAAAATATTTACAGGTTTTGTACAGATTCGCGTTTAGTGGGTCAAACCGCCGGACTCTGCCGTGGTTTGGTGGGGCGATGGGGGTTGTTCGACCCCGGCAGCAACGCTCTGAAGCGCCGATTCTAAGTAGGCTCGGGCGTAGGCTGCATCACTGCAGGCATCGCCTAGGGCCGTATTAGTCTGTCCGCCCGTAGGCTCTTCCTCGGCGCAGCTTTGCAGATAGGCTGAGAGTGCGTTGACCTGATGAATGGCGTCCACCAAATGCTGGGTTGGCCGATTGGGGTCGTCATCGCCCACAGACAGGGCGATCAATTCTTCGTCGCTAAAGCGTCTTTGAGTATAACCCGTTGTTTTTAAATGGCGTTTTGACTCTTCAAGGCAAGTAAACTCCACTTCTCGCCAGTCCAAGGGCCATTTCAAAATGGGCACATCTTGGGCTTGGCAGCGGCTGAGTTCTGCGGCGGTAGCAAACTGATAGGCGCTGATGATTTTGCACTGAGGCATGGCCTGCTGTGCTTTTTGTATCTCAGCCAGGCTCAACACAGGTACCTGTAAGATCAAGACATCTGGCGCTTCCTGCTGGTGGGTTGGGTCCAATAGGGCGCCCAAGTTTGCCCAGCGAGCAACGATATCCAGTCGATCCGAGGGCTCCTGACGTTGCTCTAACTGCAGTAAGTTAGCGCCCACTAGCCCAACCCGGGGTGTGGCCAGTTGCGGCCCTTTCGAATCCAGGTCTGGGTTGGTTCCGGTCTTGCTAAATCGTTGATTTAATTGGCTTTCATTCAGATTTATGACGCTGGAAACCGTTTGGCCCCGGTCAATGAGGTGTTTGATCTTTTTTAGCCGTTCGAGCTGGCTAACGCTGTAGAAGCGGGTACGGCCGTTTTTGTGGGCTGGACTAAAGCCATAGCGCCGCTCCCAAGCCCGTAATCGCTCAATGGCAATGCCGGTTAGCGCCGCAACGCTGCCGATCCGATAAAAGTCTTCTGGTACGTGATTGCTCATTTTCCCGTACAGGTACAAAGGGTGAACAAGAATACGTATTTTTTACTGCTTGTCTAGGGCCTGTTTGAGGGGATGCCGACCTGCCGTATGCCGATCAACGTCTGTCGTCGGCTAATACCCACGGTTGAACGGGCTGAACTTTGCGTCGGTGTTTTGGTCTGGCATCCCTGACCGGTTTACACAACAATAGGCCGCGTTCTTGGTTTATCCGTTGTTTTAATTCTTAGGGGAGGAATTCGATATGCAAAACAATCTGGGCCTGTTTCTGGCAAAACGAGCGTTTCTATCACCTACTCGGGAAGCTTACGTCGAAAGCGACGGCAGTTTGCGCCTGACCTATCAGCAGTTAAACGAACGCTGCAACCAGCTAGCCAACGCATTCGTTGAATCCGGCATTACTAAGGGTGAACGGGTGGGTTTGTTGCTCATGAACTCCAGTGAGTTCATGGAAAGTTACTACGCCTTGGCCAAAATTGGTGCCGTCGTGGTGCCTCTGAATTGGCGCTTGGTGGCAGATGAACTGGAATTTATTTTAAAAGACAGCGGCACCACGCGGTTGATCTTCGACAATGAATTCGTCGACACCGTTGCTGAATTGCACAGTCGGGGCGACAAAACGGACATTCAGCAGTGGTTGCAGGTCACCGACGGTGACGAAGCGCACTTTGCAGTGAACTATCGCAGCTTCCGCGGCGCGGCCCCCACTACCGAACCAGAAATTGCCGCCGCCGATCACGACATGCTTTACATCATGTACACCTCAGGCACCACGGGTCTGCCCAAGGGTGTCGTGCACACCCATCACACCTCCATCTGGGGATTGCTGACCATTGGCGGCACTGCGGTTTACCACGACCCAGAGCGTTACCTCGCCTGTTTGCCCATGTTCCATGTTGGCGCTCTGACGCCGCTGGCGGTAAACGTCTATATGGGTGCAACTTCTGTGGTCATGCGTTCCTTTGATCCCCTAGCGGCTTGGCAAATCATCGAGCGCGAAAAAATTACCAGCGGTCTGGCGGTGCCAGCCATGTTGAATTTCATGTTGCAGGTACCCAACTTTGAGCAATTCGACCGATCAACTCTGAAGTGGATGATGACCGGTGCCGCGCCGGTGCCGCCATCACTGGTCAAGACCTACCATGAAATGAACATTGGCATTCAGCAGGTCTATGGCCTGACCGAGACTTGTGGCCCCGCGTGTTTGATGGATAGCGACAACGCGATGAAGCATCCTGCATCCACCGGCAAAGCCTTTTTCCACACGGAAGTGAAGATCGCTGACGATGATGGCAACGAAGTACCTCGAGGTACAGCGGGGGAGGTCTTGGTGAAGGGCGAGCACATCATGGTGGAGTACTGGAACCGCCCAGAGGCTACCGCCGAGACTATCAAAAACGGCTGGCTGCATACCGGTGACGTGGCGATCATGGATGACGACGGCTTCGTCAGCATTCAAGATCGCATCAAGGACATGATTATCAGCGGTGGCGAAAATGTGTACCCCGCTGAGATCGAGGGGCTGTTGGCCACCCATCCGGGTATTCGTGAGGCCGCGGTCATTGGTCAAGACAGTGAGCGCTGGGGTGAATCGCCACTGGCCATCGTGGTACGAAGCGACGATTCCCTGACCGCCCCCGAGGTGCTGGAGTTTTGCCAAGGCAAACTGGCACGTTTCAAACAACCTCAGGTGGTGGAGTTCATTGAAGAGATCCCTCGAAACCCAAGCGGCAAAATACTCAAGCGCGTGCTGCGAGAGCAATTCGACCGAAACGCGCCGATTTAGCGATTCAAGCACTGCCCTGCCTCAGGAAGGCTAAAGCGAGGAGAGGACTATGGAACTGGATGAACTTAGGCAGCGGTTGACAGTTTTTTGCGCCGCCCACTACCCCGAACCCAGCGAAGTGACGGAAGTTGTTGTAATGCCCGGCCATGCCGGGTTCGCCTACGGTTTTCGTGTGCTTAGTGCTGGCGTTACCGAGTCTTGGTTTATTCGGCTGCCGCCCCCTGGGGTGAAATGGGTGGGTACCGCCGACGTGCTGCGGCAGGTGGCGGTGCTCAATGCCCTTGATGGCTCCGATGTGCCCCACTGTTCGGTGAAGTGGTCTGGCGATGACCCCCAGTGGTTTGGTTCGCCCTATTTCGTCGTGCCCTGGCTGGAGGGTGATGTGATGCGGCTGGGGCCCGGAGAATGGGGCGAATCCCTAAGCCACGCCCAGATGGTGGAGTTTGGTCGTCAGGCCATGACGGCCCTTGCCGGCATTCATCAAGTAGATGTTGCCAAGGTGCCATACCTAGGATCGCCTGTGCCTTTCGACGAGGACGTGACGCGATGGGATCGCTTCTACGAAAAAGCAGCCGAACCTCAGATGTTGGCCGATGTGCCAAAGGTGCGGCAGCGGTTGCTGGACACGGTGCCCCAAAATGCCCCTATCGGTATTTTTCATGGTGACTTTCAAACGGCGAACTTATTTGCATCAAAGGCTGGCCAATTGCTGGCGGTGATCGACTTTGAGCTGACCGGGGTTGGCGCCACCCTGAACGATGTGGGTTGGATCTGTACCTTCAGTGATCGAGCGGCCTGGCACAGCGAATCGCCCCGCACCATGTTTCTAGATCCCGACACGCTGATCGACCTGTACCAGAACGCCTACGGCCAAGAGGTGAAGGATCTGAATTGGTACCGGGCCTTGGCCGCCTACAAGTTCGCCATTATCAGCGGTTTGAACTTGAGCTTGCATCGCAGGGGCAAACGGGTAGACGAGGTATGGGAAACCACGGCCCTATCCATGAAGCCGTTGATTGATCGGGCACAGGCGCTTTTGGCCTAGACCTTTAGAGGAACTGTCAGTGGGCGTGGCTGTGGCCGCCGCTGTGATCTTGCTCATCGTCGGGACATGGTCCCAGCTCCACCTGAATGGTGGAGTGGTCGATGTCGAAACGCTCTTTTAATACCCGCTTAATATCGCTGACAACGCGCTGAACTGGGGCATTCTCAGGAATCAGCGCGTGCAGGGTGAGCAGGGGTTTTTCCGCAGTCAGCCCCCAAGCGTGTACATGGTGAACACCGTCAACGGCGTCGATTTCATCGGTCAGCGTTTGCTTGATGGTGGCCAAGTCCACTCCCGCCGGCACACCCTCTAACAAGATATGCCCGGATTCCTTTAAGACCCGATAAGCACCTCGGCCCAAGATCACCACGATACACAGGGTGAGAACTGGGTCAGCGTATAGCCAGCCAAAGAGCATCACCGTGGTCGCCGCCACGATAGCCGCCACAGAACCCAGCAAATCACCCAGCACGTGTAAGGCTGCGCTGCGAACATTGGTATTACCGCTGGTGTTATGCAGCATGCGGAAGGCAATTAGATTGACGATAAATCCTAGGGTCGCCACCAGTAGCGTCGGTTCAGGGTCCATGGTCTCCGGATTGAACAGCCGAAGTACTGCTTCCACCGAGATCCAGCCAATCAGCGCCACCAAGGTTAGGCCGTTAACGAAGGCCGCCAGAACTTGGAAGCGGTGGTAACCGTAAGACAGCTGTTGATCTTCTTCCCGTTTCGATAACTGAGCCGCCCACCAGGCTAAACCCAGAGCCGTGGCGTCTAAAAACATGTGCCCGGCATCGGCAATCAGCACCAAGGCGTTGGCCCATAGACCGACGCCCAGTTCTACCAGCATAAAGGACGTGATCAGCAGGCATGCCTTGCGCAGGGCTGAAATATCCGTGTCGTGATGGTGGTGAGAGTGAGCCATAGCGCACTGTAACAGCGGGGAAATGGCGCTGCCACCGTTCGCCCGGCGTCTGGCTAAAGGTTGTAGCGGATCCGCCGGATTCGTGTCCTAGGTCTGTGGGGTGCGCGGATTGCGGCCGTGGGGTAATCTCGTCGGGTATGCAAATTAAATAAAAAGGGGAGTGATATGGAACGCATGAGCTTGGAGTTTGTCGATCGCGTAGCGGTGTTGAAGTTTAACCATCCAGAAGTGATGAACGCAGTGGGCGGGCAAATGCTCGAAGACCTCGGTGAAGCCATTGGTGAAATTAAAGCCCGAGGCACCGATACGCGCTGTTTGCTTCTTACCGGCGAAGGTCGCGGTTTTTGCGCCGGTGCGAACCTGAACGATGACAGTGGCAAGGGCCGAAAGGGCGGTGCCGGTGACGGTCTGCGGCATACCTACCATCCCATCATGTTCGATCTGCGCGGGTTGGATATGCCTATTGTCACCGCGGTAAACGGTGCTGCCGCGGGCGTTGGCATGAGCTTCGCGATGATGGGCGATATCGTCTGTGCCTCGAAGCAGGCTTACTTCCTGCAGGCGTTCGCGCGCATCGGTCTGATCCCAGATGGCGGTGCCACATTCTTGCTGCCCCGCCTGGTAGGTTGGGGCCGTGCCATGGAGCTTTCACTGCTGGCCGAACGGTTGCCCGCAGATCAGGCTCAAGAGTGGGGATTGGTCAATCGACTCTATGACGATCAAGACGCTCTGATGGCCGGTGCCATGGAAGTGGCCAACCGACTGGCTAATGGACCCAAGTCTCTATCCTTGATTCGAAAAGCCTATTGGAAGACTTGGTCTAATTCTTTCGAGCAGCAGTTGGAGTTGGAGTCGGACCTGCAAAACGAAGCTGGCACCAGTGCCGACTTTAAGGAAGGGGTTAGCGCGTTTTTGCAAAAGCGTGACGCGGAATTTAAGGGGCAGTAAGCACCGACAATGCATAAAAGCGCCGGTACTTGCCGGTGCGCTTTGACTTCGACATAGGGGAGAACGATGACAGGATCATTAGCAGGGCGAGTGGCCCTTGTAACAGGCGGTGGCCGAGGTGTTGGCCGGGGTATTTCCATGGCCCTAGCCGCAGATGGCGCTACCGTGGCAGTAAATTATCGACGGGACAGTGAGGCAGCCGAAGAAACCGTGGCCGCCATTGTGGCAGCTGGCGGCAAGGCTCAAGCCTATTCCGCCTCGGTCGACGACTTTGATCAGAATGCAGAGATGGTTGCCGCCATCGAAGCGGACCATGGCCCCATCGGCATCTTGGTGAACAACGCAGGCATCGCCAGTCGTGGTCAAAGCGTCGAACAGACGGAACCGGCAGAACTGCAGCGGGTTGTGGCTACTCACGCCTTTGGTCCCCACTACCTCAGTAAGCTGGTTATACCCAAGATGCGTACTCTTGACCGGGGCGACATTGTGATGATTTCCAGTGTGGCCACCCGCTCCCTGAGCGGTTTTGGCGCACCCTACAACATGGGCAAAACCGCAATGGAAGCCTTGGCCTATACCTTGGCAAAGGAAGAGCGACCCAACGGTATTCGAGTCAACATCGTTGCGCCGGGACTCGTCGATACCGACATGGGTCAGCGCCTGATGAATGCCCTGCAGGGTGTTGAGGACATTCGAACCTTGGACGAAAGCATGCCCTGGGGGCGTGTGTGCCAGCCGGAAGATGTGGCCAATGTGGTGAAGTTCTTAGTCAGCGACGCCAACTCATACCTGACCGGTGAGCGGCTTTACTGTGATGGTGGTGGTCAGGATATCAATAGGCGGTAGCCACCGTCTGAGTTCGTGGAGGCGCTGGGTTATGCCAGTGCTTCCAAATGCACGGTAACCGATCTGGCTAAGGCATTCAGGTCGTAACCACCTTCCAAGGTCGACACGATCCGTCCGCCGGCGTATTGGTTGGCCATGGCCACGATGAACTCGGTGACCCAACGGTAGTCGTCTTCTCGCAGATTTAGGCTGGCAAGGGGATCTTCCTCGTGGGCATCAAAGCCTGCGGAAATAAAGATGATGTCCGGTTCATGGGCTTCAAGGGCAGGCAGCCAATCCCGTTCGATGGCTGCTCGGAACGTGCTGCCGCTGCTGCCTTCACTTAGCGGCGTATTGACGATGTTGGGTTGCACAAGGTCATCTAGCCGATTGGGATAGTAGGGGTGCTGAAAACTCGAGCACACCAGAATTTCCGGATGATGCCGGCAGATGTCCACGGTGCCATTACCGTGGTGCACATCAAAATCTAAAATCGCCACGCGGCTAACGTCGGTATGATCCAGCGCGGCGATGGCAGCGATGGCCACACTGTTGAGCAAGCAAAACCCCATGGCGCCATTGGCTTCTGCATGGTGTCCCGGCGGACGCACGGCACAGAACACGCGCTGGTCTGACCCGTTTAGCACACAGTCCATGCCTTCAAAAACCGCTCCCGCCGCAAGCCTGGCAGCGCTCATGCTGCGCGTGCTCATCCAAGTGTCCGGATCCAGCGGCAACAGGCCGTCTTCGGGTTGGGAGGCCAGCAAAAAATCCAAATGGGCTTGGCTATGGGCTGCCAATATGCGCCCTTCGGGAATGGCTCGAGGTTTGATCACCTCGAAGTCGTCGGTCAAACCTAGCTTTTGCAGATGTTTCATTAAATAGCTCAGACGTTCCGGCCGCTCTGGATGACCGTCCATGACCAGATGGTTCAGGTACTCGGGGTGGGTATAAATCCGCATATCAGTTTCCCGTGGGTCGATAGATCCAAGGCTACACAAGAGCGCATTGTGCGCCTACGACCTTTTCGGAGTGTTACTCTACAAACCTAAGATGGGAGGTCGGGCTTGAACACACTGGTACTATTTTTGCGCACAGCGGTAGCGGCGTGTTCCGGGCTACTGGTTTGGGTACTGATCAGTGATGCCATGGCTGCGCCCCAAACCCTCCCTGGCGCAATTGTGCCGGTTTGGGTAGCAGGCTTATGCGGTGGCGTGGTTTGCGCATTGTTCGCGCCGCGACAGGGTATCCAAGTGGCCTTTACCACCGGCGTTGTCATGGCTGCGATGTTTTTTGCCTTTCGTCATGTCTACCTCGATCTGCCCTTGGGCGGTAATACGCTGATAACCCTATGGCCGGCATGGTTTCCCGTTGCCTACTATCTGGGGGCTTACGGTTATCTCACCTTACTGCAGCGGCTTTATCGCTCTTAAAGCGGACAGTTGCTGGCATTAACAGCACACAGTAAACCCTTGAAAGGACAACACATGCAGCAAATAGCGAATCTCATTCAACCGGGCCAACGGATTTATGTCGCCGGCAGCAGCAACGAACCCGCCGGTTTGCTGAGCGCACTGTCCGAATGTGATCTGCCGCCAGATCTGACCTTTATCCAATTTCCCTTGCCCGGGCTGAACCAAACCGACTTTACCCAATGGAATAACTCGGCTTCAGTGACGACCTTCTTTATGTCATCTGCCTTGGCCAAGGGGGACGCCAGTCGGGTCAATTATCTGCCCATGCAGATGCGCACGACCTACGATTACCTAGGTTCTGGCGTGGATGTTTACCTGCTGCAGGTCGCCTACGACCAAGAGGGAAAGCTGAGGGTAGGGCCCAATGTGGATTTTCACGACAGCGTCTTAGCCCAGCGACCACTGGTAATCGCCCAGCTGAATACCAGTTTGATAGCCCCGGCCGGTGCTCCGCTGATGAATCCGGCACTCATTGACGCCATGTATGAAAGTGATGTTTCAGCGCCACCTTTAGGCGCGGCGAAGATCGACGAGGCGGCCCAAGAAATTGGTCGCTTGGTGGCAGAGTTGATTCGCGATGGTGACTGTTTGCAAACGGGTATCGGCGCCATTCCCGCTGCCATTCTCAGCCAGTTAACTGACAAAAATGATCTGGGGATGCATGGTGGCCTTATCGACGACGGCGGCATGGCTTTGATCCAAAGCGGCAATCTTACTGGCTCCCGTAAGCGCATCGATACCGGCCGGCATATTACCGGCATGGCCTTGGGCAGCGACGAGTTGATGCAGTGGCTGGCCACCCGACGCGATGTGGTCTTTCGCGGTGCCAATCACACCCACGAAGTCAGCGTTATCCGTCAGCTGGAGGGTTTCGTTTCTGTGAACTCGGCGGTAGAAGTCGACCTGTTCGGTCAGGTGAACGCGGAGGTAGCCGGAGGCCGGCAAATCTCAGGTACCGGCGGGAGCGTGGATTTTATGCGCGCCGCCAAGGCGTCCAAAGGCGGCCGGTCTATCGTAGCCATGAATGCAACCGCCAGAGGCGGCAGCGTGTCCCGCATCGTACCAAAAGTTGAGATGGTTACCGCGCTGCGAACCGATGTGGACACTGTGGTTACCGAATACGGTGTGGCCCAAATCAAAGATCTGCCCAATGCAGCCCGTGCCCAAGCACTGATCGAAATCGCCGCCCCGCAATTTCGTGATGAACTGCGTCAGCACTGTTAGCCCCTGTGCCGCTTACTCGGCTAGATGGACCAGAAAAAAGGCGTACTCTTCAGCCAGTTCTTCTAGGGCACTGAAGCGCCCAGACTGACCACCGTGACCGGCGCCCATGTTGGTTTTCAGCAGCAGCACGTTGTTGTCGGTTTTAGTATGCCGCAGCTTGGCCACCCACTTGGCCGGCTCCCAATAGGTGACGCGAGGATCGTTGAGGCCCGCAGTAACCAGCATGGGCGGGTAGGCTTGTTCTGATACCTGATCCACCGGCGAGTAGCTTTGTATGTAGTCAAAGGCGGCTTTGTCCTCGATGGGGTTGCCCCACTCGGGCCACTCCATTGGGGTCAGGGGTAGGTCCGGGTTGAGCATGGTGGTCAGCACATCGACGAAAGGTACGTGGGCTGCCACCGCTCCAAAAAGCTCCGGGGCCTGATTGATTGCGGCGCCCATCAGTTCACCGCCGGCGCTGCCGCCGCCAATGGCAATTCTCCCGGGTCGAGTATGACCGCTGGCAACGAGGTGCTTGGCGCAATCCACGAAGTCGTTAAAGGTGTTTGTTCGCTGGCTGAGCTTGCCGGACTCATACCAGTGATAGCCCAGGTCGTCCCCGCCCCGAATGTGCGCGATGGCAAAGCTAAAGCCACGCTCCAGCAGTGAAATAACGTTGCTGGAAAAGCTTGGAGGAATGGCGTGGCCGTAAGCGCCATAGCCGTAGAGATACACCGGCGCGCTGCCGTTCACCGGAGTGTCTTTGTGCCGAACCAGACTCATGGGCACAGTGACACCGTCTCTGGCGGTCACTTCAAGGCGCTGGCTGACGTAGTCCTCGGCCCGGTAGCCACCGGGAATTTCCTGCACCTTGAGGGTGGTCAGCTCGCCACTGAGCCAGTTGTAATCAAATACTGTATGAGGCGTGACCATGGAGGTATAGGCGATTCGCAGGGTATGGGTTTGGTAGCTGGGGTTTGTGCCCAGATCTAAGCTGTAAGCGGGTTCGGGAAACTCAATTTGCCGAACACCCTCTGGGTCAATGATTTGGATTTGGTCCAAGCCATCTATGCGCAGGGCCACAACGATGGCGTCGGCAAAGGCTACATGACCCATCAGATAGTGACTGGGGCTACCCGCCAGCAGAGTGGTCCAGCCGGCTTCCGCCGGGCTGTCTATGGGGGTTTCGAACAGATCGAAGTTGGCGTGATGGCGATTGCTGCGAATCAGCAGGCGGCCATGATCGGGGCTATCACCCTGATGATCGACGTCGTATTCGTGGCCGGTGCGGCGGGCCTCGATGAGTGTCGCTGGGGCCAGCAGATTGTCTCGCGGCACATAGCGCACTTCGCTGGTGACGTGATCTCCGGCGCTGATGAACAGCAACTGCTCAGATTGGCTAAGGCCTAGCCCCACAAAAAAAGCATCGTCGTGTTCTTCGTACATCAGGGTGTCTTCGCCGCTGGCCAAATCCCGATAAAAGGCTTTGTCTGGACGCCACTGATCGTTCACCAGTCGGTAGGCAAAGCCGTGGCCGGCCGTATTCCAAACCACGCTGCCGGCGCAGTTTTCGATGGGCGTGGTGAGTTCTTCATTGGACGCAATGTCTACCACTTTGAGAGTAAATCGTTCGCTGCCGTTGGTGTCGGTGCTGTAGGCCAGTTTCTTTCCATCCGGGCTGACCGCCAAGGCGCCTAGGCGAAAGTACTCGCAGCCTTCGGCCAGCAGGTTTTCGTCCAGTAAGGTATCCCAGTCCGCAGTGCCAGCGTCTGCGGATTGACGCAGCCACACCCGGTATTGGGCGCCTTTTTCAAATCGCCACTGATAGCGATAGCCGTTCTTGGTGTAGGGGACACTTTCGTCCTGCTCGGGTTTGCGAGCCTTAAGCTCCTCGAACAGGGTTTGGGTCAGGTTCTGGTGAGGAGCATACCAATCCTCAAAGTACGTGTTTTCCGCCTTGAGGTAATCCAGCACATCAGGGTCGTCTACGGTGGGGTAGTTGGGGTCTTGAAGCCAGTAATAGGGGTCTTCCAGAGTCACGCCATGAAAGCTGTGTTGAAAAGGGCGGCGTTGGGCCATTGGCGGTGTTTTTTGGGTCATCAACAGGTTCTTTTGGCTCGATGGACGGGATGGTTTTTCAAGAGAGCGGCCAGC
>ERZ1047472.1734-NODE-1734-length-16456-cov-4.703311_pt1 | contig 16456 bp, 12 predicted proteins | sample MGYA00383095_ERZ1047472 | MGnify/ENA primary metagenome ERZ1047472 (study PRJEB29581, sample SAMEA5548365) | metagenome | biome: marine; feature: coastal; material: water | depth 1 m | study: Short-term variability in the microbial, nano- and picoplankton... | reverse complement strand
AGACAACCATGCTCAATGAAGCGTTGATCTAGCGTCGACGGCTCACCAAACCAAGCCCGGCTAAACAAATCAGAAAAGCGGAACTAGGTTCCGGAACTTCCGAAGTCACTTCAAGAGTGAGGTTGTCAAACCTAGCAAAGCCGTTGGTATCGCTTCCTTCCCCAGTTACACCATTGAAATATAGAAAGAGCCTTTTGCCAGCATCTCCAGCTGTAGCGGTATAAAAAGCATCATGATCAACTGTCTCATATGCGTTATTAGCTGTGCTTAGTTCTGAAAAATCCACGATTAATTCAGTCATAGCACCTGTGATGGTATCATCATCGGTAGTGAAGAGGGTGACTCCGACCCTATCCAGGCTATCATTCCAATTGAAAGCATCTCGCCACTCATATTGAACGTCGAAGGTATCTCCAGCTGAGATAATATAACCATTTAAACCCAGCTCGGAAGTGAATACACGGTCACCACTGAGAGATAGGACTGCGTTGCGGCTACCATCGGGAGAAGCTAGATTGGTGCGAGTTGCTTGCATTGTTGGGGCTCCAAAAATATTTGACCAACCTGGAGTGGCTTGGAAATTGTCATCCGTGGTGTCACCGTCGGCGCTTCCTGCATTAAAGTTTCCGTTGAGAATATCACCTCCAATGATAACTGTCGCCTGCCCAGCGAAAATTGAGAGCGTAAATGAAACTGCGCAAATAAGCTTGCAGATCTTTGAAATTGATAATTTCACATCCAAAAAAATACTAATTTTTTTTATTTATCAATATCTAAAATGAATCCTGACGGTGTGCGTTAATTTTGGGTCTGACTTTTCCGCGCGTATTCATGCCTGTGCATCAGGTGACTGCCAGCTTTTGATCCTCGTATCTATGCCTAGCTGCCAGCGCGCTAGAATCCGGCACTCTGAAAGCGCACCATACTTCCCCAGGTGCTGTTCCTCTTAGGGAAAGATTCACCTTCTTCCGTTCACCCTCAAAGCACTCTGCTTAGCTCATCCGGTTGAGTCAATTGCCACAACTCCCTCCCTCAAGGCCACGCAGTAAGCACTTTTGACAAATCACTCCCCCTCGACATGGATGCATCGAGAGGGGTGACAGCAATCATTCTCCCTACTTCCCGTCAGCATCAGGTAAATCTGGCGGTGTCTTTTTCTTAGCAGGTGCTGCCTGTTCAGCAGGTGCTGCCTGTTCAGCAGGTGCTGCCTGTTCAGCAGGTGCCGAATCCTTAGGGCTATCTGCAAGCTTGCCAAGGAATTCGGGTAATTCTATTCCAACATTTTTTGTAAGGTGGTGCAGTGGTGGGAGCGCCCCAGCTAGTCCAGAAACAAAGCCGGCCGTATCATTCTTACCATCTTTGCCTTTTCCTGAATCCCACACGGTCACTGAATCGATCTTCAGATTCGCGATTGCTTTGACCTGCTCTTCGACGAGAGCCGGAAGCTGTTCGGTCACTAACAGAAGGGTCGCATCATCTGCCGATCCTCCAGAAGCACTCACAATTCTCCCAAATCCTTCCGCCTTGCTCTGAAGAGTCGCTAGCGTTCCCTTAGCTTCAGCCTCCATGACAGATTGGATACCATCAGCCTCACCTTTTTTGAGACGCCTAATTTTTTCAGCGTCGGCTTCCGCCAAGGTTTCAATTTTTGCTTTTTCAATTTCAGCAGGAACCACGATATTTGCATATTGGGTTGCTTTCTCGCGGAGTGAACGAGCGGTTTCGGCCTTTTGCTCTGAGGCATAAGCTTCTTCTAAGGCTTGCGCCGTTTTTACTTTTTCAGCAGCGATAGCAAGACGCTCGGCCTCGGCCTCGCGTTCACGACGAGATGCGTCGGATTCGGCAACCTTAATCTTGGCGAGGTTCTCACCCTCTACCGCGATCGCCTGGGCATCGGCAACCTGAACTCGCTGCTCTCTTTCGGCGTTGTTCTTTCCGATTTCACCATCTCTTTGTTGCTGAGCGACACTCACCTTCGCTTCATTGATTGCCCTAGCAGCAGCTTCTTTACCCAAGGCTTGAATATAGCCAGATTCATCCGTGATATCTTGAATATTCACGTTAATGAGCCTGAGCCCGACCTTGGTCAATTCCACCTCAACTCCCGCTGTGATCTTTTCGATTAAAAGATCACGGTCTGCATTAATTGACTCAATATCCATGGTGGCGATCACGACACGCATCTGACCAAAGATAATGTCCTGCCCGAGCAATCTGATCTGGTTAAGATCAAGGCCTAACATTCGTTCCGCGGCATTTTCCATTACGCCCTCTTCCGTGGAGACACCCACCGTAAAGGTCGAAGGTGTGTTAACTCGGATATTTTGTTTAGAAAGGGCACCCTCCAGCTTGATATCAATCGGAATGGGGGTCAGGTCAAGATACTGAAAATCCTGGAAAATAGGCCAGACGAAGGCAGCACCACCATGGATACATTTCGACGATCTACCGTCACCTCCAGTTTTACCATAGATCACAAGAATCTTATCGGATGGACAACGTCGATAACGAGAGAAGAAAAAGACGAGAGTTCCAAGGGCGACGATGAGCAGTGAGCACACCAAGACCAAGGTAAAGGGATTTCCAGCGGCAATAATATTTAACGTATTCATAGTTTTAATAATTTATTTTCTTTTATTTCATTTAAGTTTTTCAACGAGGAGCGTCCTATCGTCCACAAGTTCTGTCACGCGCACAGCCACACGATTTTCAAGCCTCTCCGAGTGATCGGAAACCGCCCGAACCGTAGAAACTCTGCTCTGGACCTTGACTTCAATTTGCCCAAGTCCTTCGCGATTCGGAGGAATAGGAACGTAGACACTACCAACCTGACCAATCGCGTTTTTATAATTTATATTCCCTTCCTCGCGAAGGCTTTGCAACCAGCGCATCATGGAAACAAAGCCAAAGAGAACACACAGACCGACAACAATCGCAGCCGCAATCGCAAGCCACAAAGAGCCGCCTGCATCCAACACAGAAGCACCAGTCCAACCAAATCCGGTAAAGAAGGAACCAATCCCACGGATGGAAAACATCCCAGTCGCACCTCCCTCACCCGCTTCAGCAATATCAAAATCCAAATCCGGTACATCCAGATAACCACCAGCGAGGACGATCAGCATCTGGATAAAAAGGATCGCACTGGAAACCATACCGATCCCTACGAAGGTCTTCATTCCCTCGGGCTCAAGATTTGTCCACCACTCAATCATATATCATTTATAGGCAAGGTTTATAGACTCTACCGAGAAAAAATTATTAGACACTATAATTTTGACTAAAAATTATACCGCAAGGAAAAGTGGAGAGTAACGGCCTTTTCTTGCTACCAACTACACGTTAGCACCCAATCGAGCTCACATTTCCTGGGGTAGATATCTTGCGACTCTCGCTCCGGGTTGAGCAAACACCGAGAAACGCCAGGCAAGTCAATATCTGACCCTATCGCCACCCCGTCTCCTCCTCCCCGAACCAACCGGACTAAAACTAGGAGCCGTCGTCAAAAGAAGCAGCCCTAGCAAAGAAGATACCGGCCATGAAAAGAGAAGCGTGAGAAGCCCTTTTAGATCAGGTTCTTTGCTCTTATCTACTCCGAAGCCGGAGTAGCATATCTCCTGACAACCCGGCTAAAGGACATCCGCCTAGAATCGGAATAACGAAGCCCATTTTCTCTCATTTCCGAATCTTCATCTTGAAAATCAGTGGAAAGGTCTCGGCTAGTTTGCAGCTGATAAGAAAACCCTGCCTCTGGCTCAAATAAGATTTCATTCACGATACCAGCCCTAGAGAAGCCCAAAACCTTGAATGCTGTTGTCGGAACCGCTCGGACAAACCAATCCGCGATTAGAAGATAATTATCACCATATCCCACAGTAACGTTACTGGTGAGATCCCATTGCGCCCCGGTGAAACCAAGATCAATCTCCTTATTGCCAGCGTAAAAGACAACGTTCCGGATGATATCAATCCCATCGAGTTGGACGGACCATCGATTGATGGCGAAGTCGATCTCAATCGTCAAAAGCTGTAGTTCACCCCGCACAAAATCCAAGCCGCTATCCCTAATCGTCACCCCGTCTGAATACCAAAGCCCAAAAACATCATCGTCATTACGAAATTGAATCGAGGCCAGAAGATCCCCTGAGGTGTTCAGGAAAACAATCGAAAAGGTATCTCGACGCCCGTTTGTAGAGTCCTCAACTCCCAAAAGCGACTCAAGGATCACAGTAGGAGTTCCTGCCGCGACCGGATCAAAGTCATGAGCTTTAACAAGAGTTACGAGCGACTGGGCTGGACGTTCAAATCCGATAAAAGCGGAATTCTGGAGGCCGGAAACCAACTCATAATCAAGCCCGTAGGAACCTGTCCCGGGACTGTTCCCAATCCAATCATCCAAGTTCTCCGCTCCATCTTCATACTCCTCAAACTCCGTAGCATAAATCGTCTGTCCCTCACAAAAAGGACAGCAAAAAAGGATCAAGAGAAGGGCGAATTTCATAAGTAAAAGGGACCAGAAAGGAAGAGGAAGAACCAACAAAAAAGGCTGACCGGAGCGATTACGATCCGGTCAGCCTGAATTTAAAATCGGGAAGCTACACCCTCAACATCGGGTTATTTCCGAAAGATAGGGCGAGGCTTAGGCTCGGGGCGAGGCTTAGGCTCGGGGCGAGGCTTAGGCTCGGGACGAGTGCCTGGCTTAGGTCCTGGCTTAGGTCCTGGCTTGCCATGTCCACCACGATGAGAACGTCGGATACGATCCAAGAATTCATCTTGGTCAACGGCTCCGCTCTCGTCTTGGTCCATTTTGGCAAAGATTTTTGCAGCTGATTCAGGCCGACGCTCTTCCAATGCGGCGATCGAAGGAATCGCGGAGAATTCTTCCAAAGAAATTCCGCCATCTCCGTCGGTATCTACTTCGTTGAAGCGCTCGACTCGTTTTTCTTCGATCTTAGCTTTAGCATCTGCGCGGGCCGCTTCTCTCTCTTCTTCGTTGAGCTTTCCGTCTCCGTCCGCATCAAAGGTTTCGAGAATTGAGGCACGCTTAGCCTCACGAGCTTCCTTTCGAGCAGCGCGAGCGGCCTGACGCTCCTCGGCGTCGAGCTTTCCGTCCTCGTTAACATCATAAGGAGCAAGGAATTCAGGGAGAGTTCCATCTCCAAAGGTTTTCTTACGCTTGTCAGCAGATGCGACAGCCAAAGAAGCCAAAATTAGGCCGCTTGTAATCAGTTTTAATTTCATAGTCTTGTTTTTTGTTGTTGTGGGTCGGGGGGAACCCCCATCTAACCTCTATGTTGCTCAAAAAGCAGTGGTGGTTACATTTTTCCCGAAATATCACTCTTCGGCGTTATTGAACAGGTTAAAGGCTGATTGCTGCTCTTCATCCTGCATCTCAGTAGGCTGCAAAGGAAGCCCCTCGGCCAAGGCCTGATCTTCTTCAAGTTCTGCCTCGAAATCCGCCACAAGCTCGCTCCACCACTCACGCTCATCCACCAAATCCTCAATCATGTCGTTTTGTTGAACGGAATCGAGAGTATTCAGCAATTCTTCATTGACCATGTTGGCCGTAACTGGCGGAAACGTTTGTCCATCAATGAGAATATTTGCGCCGAAGAAGGGTGACGATCTCAGCAAGAGAGGGTAAGCCTTTTGCTGTTGATCCGGGGTTAGGCTAAGTTGATGCGATAACCGATTCAGGCGTTCGGTTGATTCGGCACGAAGCAAATTCAGTCTCTCACGAACTTCGTGTGAAGGAGTGTTGCTTCCCATTGACAACGGGAAACGATCGGCAAGCAAGGTCTCGATCTCTGAGGATCCTACACGGTCATTAGTAGCCTGTTGCCGGGAAGATTCTGTTGATCTGGTCGCTGACGATCGAGGTTTTTGCCCATACGCAGAACCCGATGAAAGGCCCCGTTCGCTGATAGAATTTTGTTCAGAGCCAAATTTCTGGAAAATAACTATGCCCGCCGCCGCAATGAGAGCGCCTGCTAGCGTTGCTGAATAAATGAATTTCATGGATTAAGGTGTAATATGTTTCAGGAGATCATCATCAACCAGGATCCCCTGCTCTAACTCGTTCTGCTCTTTCAGCAGATCAGAAAACTTCTCTCTAATTTTTTTAGCCAACGCCTCGCTGCTTCTTCGCATAATTTGGCGTTGTTCGGCATCAAGATGGGGGGTCATTTTAGCGTGAGACTCCAAAAGTCGGAGATGAAATTCAAGAGAGGCTCTTTCTCCCGCCTCCTTGATCTCAACTTGGGTCTCAGCAAGAACTCTGCCGATTTCATCCTCCTGTTCGGGGCGAATTTGGATTTGATCTCGCAAACTGCTCAGCGCCCGCTCTTCCCATTGATTGAGAGAGACCTTCTGGGGCTCAACCCGAGGGGTTTTGAGGATCTTCGATGCAGCAAACCCGGATCCAAAGATCACGGCAAACCCCAAAGCAATCAAAACCCAGTCACGGATCCGGCGGGTAGGAAATCGATTGATTTTTTTCATGATGCAAGTTCGGGAAGATTGAGTTCAGGGACAGGTAAAACGGTTGGCTCCCCATGCGAAAAGAAATAGATCAGGAGAGTGATGGCCAGCGAAATCAAGCCAAGAACAATAGAAATCTGCCGCCAACGAGCCAAACGGATCTCTCGGTCTTTTGAACGGAGATCAGCAAAGACCGCCGCCGCAAGACTGCGGGGCGGGGCAGATGGAGGTGGAGGCTCAGGATGAGACCGGGCTGTCTCCAACAACTCGTCCAGAACCAGGTCTAGTGGCTCTGTTTGCTGCTGATTTTGATTCATGTCGGATTGATTGAGGGCTTTGTGATTCGAGATTCCGGAGAGCTTTTTTCATTTTCTCCCGAGCACGCATCGCAGTAACTTTAATTTTAGAGTGGCTCCATCCTGTTTCGGAGGCAATTTCCGCGACTGATTTCTCCTCAAGATGGAGAAGCCGGATGACCATTTGATCGCGAGGCTTGAGAGTCGCAAGCAATTTTTGCAGAAGTTCAAGAGAAGACTGGGCAGGCTGGACGTCGACCGCATTGGGATCAAAGGACTCTGAAGCATCTTGGGAATGGTCCATGTCCAATTCAGAAAACTCAAGTATCGGTCGAGACTTTTGGCGGCGGAGTGACTCGTAACAAGTGAGAGTCGCAATACGACTAACCCAGTGTTCAAACGGACTCTCCCCGCGAAACTTTTCAAGACTCGTGAATAGCTTAACAAAGATTTCCTGAGTGAGGTCCTCAGCCGCCTGATGGCGCGGAAGATTCCTCCGCACGATTCCAATAACCAAGGGGTAAAGGGTTTCCACCATTTGTGAGCAGGCCCTCTCATCCCGGTCGACCGCCCGAGCGATAAGCTCTGGATTGACTGGCTGAGGTGAACTGTCATGACTCATTATTAAGGTAGCGGGTAAATTAAGCCCTTATACAGGTAAGACGCCGATCGGGCGCTTTCGTTACATTTTCCTGCTCAGAAGGATTTCTCGAACAATGGAGGAGGAAACATGAATGCAACATGAAATTTCGAAGCATATGCCATGATTAAACTGTTAGATTGGCAACCCTAACCGCACCTCCAGCCTAGAGCTGTAAAGAAGCAGGTCAAGCAAGCCGCCTTATCCGATTTTCCTCAAATTGCTTCAGCTTGCCGAAGGCCACCCTAGGCGTTTAGTGTCAGACCATCACCTTCATTCGGCCCTTTTACTTTCTTACCCACCTCCTTTCTCTTGGGCTTGCAGGTTCTTCCTCGCTGTTTGCCCAAGAGTTTGCCCTGCCTGTAAACCCCCAGCAATTCTTGGACAATCATTGTGTCGGCTGTCACGGGCCCAAGAAGGCAAAGGGGAGCATTCGACTCGACCACCTCGATAGCCGAATTTCCCAAGGGCTAGACTTTGAAACTTGGAACGAAATCTATGACCAGCTTGCACAACGCGAAATGCCGCCAGAGGACGCCAAGCACCAGCCCGATGAGGCACAGCGTGCATCGATAATCTCTTGGCTTGGCAAAGAGTTAGAAAAGGCACGATCCTCACCACGTGGGCGGCACCTCTTAGGTCAGTTTTCCTTCGGAAATCAAGTTGACCATGACGCTCTTTTTTCCGGAGAAATCAAAGAACTCCCTTTTTCGCCACCCCGCTTGTGGCGGATGAATCCCAACATTTACGATCGAACCAAGAAAAGAATCTTTAAAGATCACTGGATGGAATTGCGGAAAGCTCGTCAGCCTTTTTCTTTAGAACAACGACCCGGAATTAATGATTATTCGGAGGGCCTTTTTGCCGACTCAGCAACGCTCGAAACGCTCTTGCTGAATGCCCGCGGCATTGTCGAACACCAGCTAAACCGCGATATCCCCTTAATTTTTCGGACAATTCTCGAATCCGACGGACCTCCCACCCCGGAGCAAGCTGAAGCCGCGGTGCGATTTCAGTTTAAAACACTAGTTCTCCGCCCTCCCAGCGCGAAGGAATTAGCCCGCTACCGGGACTACTTTTTACAATCGATTAAAGAATCCGGCGGCGACGTTCGGGCAGGCCTTGAAGTTTGTCTTAAGGCCATCGCCCTGAACCCGGAAGCAGTTTATCGTATGGAGCTCGGTCTCGGGTTGCGGGATGATCATGGCAGGACGATCTTGTCAGACAATGAACTGGCGTTCGCGATTGCATTCTCGCTTACCGATGATCCACCAGACCAAACCCTTTGGTCGGCTGCACGAAGCGGAAATTTGGGTAATCCTGAACAAATTCAGGCTCAACTGGAGCGTATCCTGAGAAATCCAAAAATTGCCAAGCCCAAACTCCTACGTTTTTTCCGCGAATTTTTCGGTTACCACCGCGCTCCGCGAGTCTTCAAAGATGCCAAACGTTTTAAGAACTACGACTGGGGAATCGTCGCTAATCAATTGGTCCACGAAGCCGACCTCTTGGTCTTACACACCCTGAAACAGGATCGGGATGTTCTGCGGCAGTTAATCACCACCGAAAAATATTTTGTCGGTCACATCGGGCTTGAGGCAGATCCAAAAAATCTCGAGCAGCGCCTAATTGCCCTCAGGCGACTCTACGATTATTGGAAAGAAAAGCCGTGGAAAAAGCTAGAATACGAGCTCGAGGCCAAGGTCCGCACGGAAATTGAACGACTTCATCCCTACTTTGAAGTCCAACCCATGAAGCATCGGATGAGTGGAGGCCTGATCAAGGATTACATGCCTTATCTTACCATTTGTTATGAAAACGGGCTCCGCCCCATGCTCGCTCAGTTCATCCTTATGGAAGGCGAGCGTGAGCGCAATCTCACCTCCGCCCACGATCAACGATTCTTTCTGAGCGCCTACAATCTTTCTGTCGATCAATTCGATTGCCCGATCGAACAGCCTTTCGAATTAAACAAAGAACAACGGGTCGGGCTTCTGACCCACCCTTCTTGGCTAATTGCACACTCTAAAAATACCGATACTAACCCAATCACACGGGGTAAATGGATCCGGGAACGCCTTCTCGCAGGTCACGTCCCAGATGTCCCCATCACAGTTGATGCGGTCGTCCCAGAAGATCCACACAAGACCTTAAGAGAACGCTTTCGAGCAACCCGTCAGCAAGAATGCTGGCGCTGCCACAAAAAGATGAACCCACTTGGAATGACCTTTGAAGCCTATGATGATTTTGGCCGGTTCAGGACTATCGATAAGGCAAGCGGCAAACCAATTGATTCCAGGGGCCTACTCGATTCAACCGGTGTCGCATCGCTCGACGGCAAGGTTCAAAACGCCGTTGAACTGATGAAGCGGCTCGGGCAGTCCGATCGCGTCAGACAATCCTTCATCCGCCATGCTTTCCGGTATTGGATGGGAAGGAATGAAATGTTAAGTGATTCAGCAACTCTGATCGCAGCCGATGAAGCCTATGTGAAAAGTGGCGGTAGTTTCCAAGCCATGCTCGTATCTCTTCTCTCATCCGATTCATTTATTTTCCGAAAAGGAAGGGCCAAACAATGAACTCTCAATCCACCTCAAGACGCGCCTTCCTAAAACACTTTTCTTTCGGAAGCGGAGGAGCCCTCTTGTCACCGTTACTTGGGCAACTCGCAGCCGCTGCGGATGGGATAACTGGTGCCTTCCCTCAACGCTTTGTCTTCTTGGTCAAATCTAGCGGCCTCACACCAAAGGCAATTACGCCGGAATTACTACGTGGCAAAAAAGCCACTGGAAGCGCCCCTTTACGCGTATCTCTAAAAGGAATCACTCTTCCCGACTCCCTCCGTGCCTTGGAATCATTCAAAGACCAACTCGCTATTGTTCAAGGATTCTCTGGTAAGATGTGCTTGGCCGGCCACACTTCATACTTTGGAGCGATGGGCGTTCATGCTTCCCCAAGTGAAACCTCCAGCGGTCGTCCACTCCGAGCAACTATCGACACTCGGCTTTCATCACAGCACTCAAGCCCATTCGGACATGTCGGACTTGCACTGAGGGGACGGGCGGTAGGCGGGGCCGGCGATCCCATCCCACAAGGCACTCTCTATCCCGGTCTCTCAGCACTAGCTCCGGGGCGTGAGCTTCCCTATCAGGCAAGCCCAGACCAAGCCTTTGACCAACTCTTTGGCTCGGCCATCGGATCAAAAAAAGGTCGTAAGCGCTACGACCTTGAGACCGGGATGCTCGATTTTCTTTCAGACGATATCAAACAACTGCGAAAGAAAGTTCCGAGTGCCGAACAGGATAAACTAAACCACTACCTCCTTGCTTTTGAAGACCTCCAAGAACGACGCAAGAAGCTACTCACTATGAGTAAGGCTATTCGTGATGGTGCCCCAAAATTGACAGAGAAATTTTCTTCCCAGCTCGGGATTGACCGGCTGGCTTCTCACTTCGAGCTCGCCGCATCCTGTCTCATTACGGGACTTAGTAATGGCGTCACAATCCGTATGGATAACCTGGAACATGTTTACACCGGACTTGGACTGACCGAACAGAACGTGCACGCAATTGGCCACGGCACCGGCTCTAATGGGAAGTCTGCCGAAGAATGCCGTGATGTCATTCGAAGCTATCACATTAGCCTCATGGCCAGCCTCGCGGAAAAATTACGCTCTATCCCAGAAGGAAACGGCACGATGCTCGACAACACCATGATCGTATACCTAAGCGATGCTGGCGAAGCCCATCATGGAGCTCTGCACGAATGGCCTTTCCTCATCGTGGGTGGATGTGGAGGACGCCTTACTCTTCCTGGAAACTACCTTCGAATGCCCGACTATGGGCAATCCGGTCACGGCACCATCGGAAACCTCTACACCTCTTTTCTTAATGCCTACGGAGATCCTATTGATCATTTCGGTGATCCCGATTTCTCTCTCGAACGTGAGGGGCTTCCGCAACGCGGCCCCATTTCGTCGTTGATCGCCTGATATCGTCAGACGATCCAGATGGCATTACGATCAATGAATGACCGTATACCCGCGGATTAATTTCTCGAATCGACGAGACTGTTCTCTCGACGCAAGGAACCAAATCAGGGATCTTGACGGCGAAAATATGAGAGTTTTGCCTTCGCGACTTATTAATCGTTCAATTTTTTTCGCTTTTGCTTTTGGGTATCTAGTCGCGCCTGCCGAAGCTGAGAGTTTCTACAAGAATCCCTACGGCCTTTTTTCGACCCGACCAAGCGAGGAGAAATCATTACAAACGATTGACCGTTTTGGACCGGTTGGAATTGGCATCGAGCTAATTCAACCTGCCTTCACGATGCGTATTAAAAATATCGAGGAAGGTTCGCCTGCTGCTGAAACAGGCCTTTTAAAAAAGGGACAGATCATCGAATCTATTAATGGCCAGAAGCTCGCCGACATTGACCCACGTATTCAACTTGGCAATATCCTTGCCGCCGCAGAAGCCTCCGATGGATCTGTAACATTTGCCATCAAGGGAAAAAATGAACCCATCACTCTCAGCATTCCCGTCCTCGGTGCTTATAGTAACACCTGGCCACTCAATTGTCCAAAATCCGATAAAATTGTTCGTCGGGCCGCCGACTACCTCTCACAAGAAGCAACCACCAAAGGTCTTGGTGATATCGGCATGCTCTTTCTCCTTTCAACAGGGAACAACAAAGACTTGGAGATCGTTCGTAATTGGGCTCGTAAGGCGAAGGCCCACTCGTATCCATGGTATCTTGGCTACGGTGGTATTCCGCTCACCGAATGTTACCTTCGCACTGGTGATGCCGAAATCCTTAAGAATATCCAAGCATGGGTCGATAGTGCTGCCAAAGCACAACACAATGACGCATGGGCTGGTCGAGGATCCGCTCTCACCAGCTACGGACAGGGTCATCTAAATGCCTCTGGCACTTGTGTGGTGACCTTTCTCCTCCTCGCTAAAGAGTGCGGAGCCAAAGTTCCCGACCACACCTTAAACAGAGCCTTCCGACATTTCTATCGCTACGTCGGTCGTGGCAATAATCCTTACGGTGACGATCGCCCCGAAGTCGGTTTCGTCGACAATGGTAAGAACGCCAAGCTCGCCTTTGCCATGGCGGCCGCTGCAGCGATGGCGGGCGAGGACTCACTTTACGCCAAAGGCCGCGATCTCTGCGCCATGCAAAGTTTTTACACCACCACTTTCATGCTCCACGGCCACACCGGAGGAGGCATTGGTGAGATTTGGCGCAGCGCTGCGATGGGCCTGCTTTACGAAAAAAAATCCACGCAGTACCGCGACTTCATGGACAACCGAAAGTGGCACTATGATCTCTCGCGCCGCTTCGATGGCTCTTTTGGCATCATCGGCGGAGGCGGATACGATAAGGAACTCTGGGGGATCGCCTATCCCCTGACCTACACTATGCCCCGCAAAACTCTCCGTATCACTGGAGCCCCTCTCACCAAATATTCAAAGCGCTATGAACTCCCAAAACAACCGTGGGGAACGGAGGCAGACAATGCCTTCGTTTCGCTCGAAGCGGTGCCTGACGCAAACGGCAAGAAACAAGATCTCACGAAACAGACCTTGGCTCATGATTCAAGCCTGCACTTCCTCCGCCGCTTTCATGGTGAGGAACAACCGAGCGACGATGAGATCCGCCACTACATCCATCATTCCGACTATTGTATTCGCTTCGTGGCTGCCATGAAAACTGTCGGGATCAACAGCGGATACATTGGCTGGCGCAAACCCGGCGGCAAGGTGCGTTCAGAGCTCGTCATGGAATTCCTGCATCACAACGATCCAAGGGTCCGGCAAATCATCTTCAAAGCCATCGCCCAAACTGGAGGAGTCACTGACGAAATCTACGGTCTCGCGGTACAAGCAGTAAAGAATCCCAAGGAGTCCTGGTCGATCAAAGATGTCGCTTTGCAAATCATCGGCAAAGGAACTCCCACCCAGATCCTCCCTCTCGTCGAGGCCCTCCTCCCTTACCTCAAACATGAAGAAGCGTGGCTTCGCAATTCAGTTCTCACCGCACTTGCTCCGGTCGCCGGTCACGAAGAGTGTTTTAAAAAAATCCTTCCTGCTATTGGGGAACTCGTTCGCACTAACCAACGAGTCTCGGTGACTCATGGATTTGCTCCAGTGATCCGCGCCCAAATTAAAAACGCGGGCCCTGAAGTGCAAGCTCTCGCCACCAAGACTCTTCGCGAAACCTATACTGGATACGCCGGGAAGATGATCTCGATCAGTGGCCAAAACCTCAAACCCACCTACGAGTTCCACCTCGAGGCTATCGCCGAATCACTCGCTGATGTTCCCGGCGGCCTCGATGCCCTCTACGAAATCGCGAAGCAGCGCAAACCTAATGAAATTCTTCCTTACAAAGAATTCTTCCTCGCTGCCGATTCCAGTAAATTTGGCCCAAAACTCAAGGCCGCTATCAAGCCCATCATTATGGACGAATTGGTTCCTGAGTTCGTTGGAAAAAACCGTCTGAAACTTCGACAACTTGCAAATGCCGAAACCCAGTCCGCCCGCCCCGGTGGAAAAGGAGATGTCATCGATGGACTCGCAGCTCTTTATGACCGAGCTGGATTCAACGAATTCGGCTGGAAGATATTCTCCGACCTTCGCAATGCTGAATGGTCCTATCATTCCTTCGATCCTATCCCCGCTGAGCAAGTTCCGTTTGATCAGCTCGTAACGCGCTATCGCGAAGTAACATCACCTGAAGGAATGAAAAATTGGTTTGCATCCGATTTTAATCCCGCGAAGTCCGGCTGGAGAAAGGCGAAAAGCCCCTTCGGAAACTACGACGGAAAAATCCCCTCTCGCCCTATCACCAAATGCTCAGATGGCTGTATCGGTCCAACTTGCTTTGGGGCAACTCCCATCAACACCCTCTGGGAAAAAGAAGTACTCCTTATGAGGGGCGTCTTCAAGATTCCTGCTCTCAAAGATGGGTATCGTTATCGGCTCATGGTCAACGATGGCAACCACGTCGGTTCAGGCGGGGGACACATCATTTACATCAACGGGAAAACCCTCATCGAAACCAAGCAAGGCAATGGGCGGGGATCCGGCGGGGAACCAAAGGGTGCTTTCATCACTAAAGAATTCCTCGACGACTTTAAGGGTAACGAGGTCACAATCGCCCTAAAAACCTTCATTCGCTACAACGCAAAATACAGCACAAAACCATCCAGCAAAATACCACAGGGTAAAATTAGCATTCACCTAGAAGAGCAAAAAAACCCACCAATGGGTGACGAACTCGTCATTAAATCCGCTAGAGTCATTCCCATGCTCTCATCTGATTGGCAGGCCAACCTCAACCCCGAAGACGCCTCTCAAAATCCCGATCAATTCCTTTTCCGCTGGAATGGAAACTTCATCGCTAATCAAAAAATCAAAGGCACTTGGAAGATGATCGCCGAGGTCGAACAAATCTCTGATTTTAACCCTGAGGCTAAAAACCAAAAGGCTCGTCACCCCGCTTTCACGGCCATCACCTTCAAAGACGATGGGAAAACTGATAGCCCTACCCGCATCTGGTCTGGCGACACCTTGATGGACATCGACAAATACCAAGCTCTCAAATTGAAAAATCAATCGATCAACGGAGCCCAATATCTCTTCCTTGAAGCCGGAGGATTCAGCAACCGCCATAAAACGGATTGGAAAACCAAGTGGTATGTCCTTTCACAGTAACACCCTCTCTTTTCAGCAGGCGATCGCGCAAAGATAGAGCTATCCCATGAGGGCCTTTCTTGGCATCCAAGTGGCCTCTTCTGCTTTGACATCGGCCGCTAATCTGCAACCGTTTCAGCAATGAAAAACGGTCTTTTCACGGCTCTTGCCCTTCTCACCCTTCCTTCGCTTACCGCACAGGTCCTCCCCCCAACTTCCGTCCCGGTCAACAAGACTAAAACATCTCTCCTTACGAAACAGGTCGATCAACTAGCCCAACACGATTTGCAGGCCAATTTTCGCCTCTTTTTAAATTATTCCGCAAAGTCCGACTTCATCGTCAAATTTAGCGACCACCCTGTCGAAGTTCCAGCAGGCGAAAAAGTCACCGCTGACTTCACTTTCGAGCACCTGCCCAATTCATCTGCCCTCATTCACCTGTCCGCTTCCGGGGATCCAACCGCCAAGCGCATCGAAGTTCCCGGAACGATCGCCAGCGATGGAAATATGGCCTTTAAATCACTCCCCGGAAAAGACTTCCCGTTGGATAAAGCCTTCACCTTGATGGCTCGTTTCAACACAACAACAATCAAAGGAACCCTTGTAGCCCTTGCTCCCGCCAACGGAAAGTGGGAACGCGGCGGAAAAACTCTCTTCATTCAGGATGGCCAGTTGAGCTACGATGTCGGCTGGGAGGGCATGCTCAGAGGAGGGGATCGCGTTGATGATGGAAAGGAACACCTAGCCGTCCTTGTCGGCGATCATGAAGGCAATGTCATCCTCTACCTCGATGGTGAAAAAGTTGCCGACGCTGATGGTCTCACCTCCAAAGATAAGGAGGGACACACATTTAAAGTCGGATCGACAACTGAAGACTTTGGAGGGGACTTTAAAGACGGTTCTATCGATCAAGTTCTTTTCTGGAAACGCTCACTCTCCAAGAAAGAAATCAGCACGGCGGCTAAAAAGAAAATCGATGAACTCAATACTCCCGACTTCCACTGGAAAAATCCGGGCAAAAGTGCAGGAAAACAACTCAACCTCATCAAGACTGGCACCCATCCTGGCTACGGCACCATCGTCTCACTCGAGAAAAACAAAGGCATCACAATTCACGAAGCCTGGATGCAGCCTCTCGAAACCTCAGACCACCGCGAAATCGTAAGAGCGTGGGACAAGAACTCCCTCAAACGCGGCCAAGAAATCTACAATCAACTCTGTATCACCTGTCACGGATCCGACCAAAAGGAAGGATCTATTCCTATCGCCCTCAAATTCCACGAAGGAAAATTTAAGAATGGGCACGACCCCTTCCGCATGTATCAAACCCTCACTAA
>ERZ1047472.1732-NODE-1732-length-16467-cov-9.135937_pt1 | contig 16467 bp, 18 predicted proteins | sample MGYA00383095_ERZ1047472 | MGnify/ENA primary metagenome ERZ1047472 (study PRJEB29581, sample SAMEA5548365) | metagenome | biome: marine; feature: coastal; material: water | depth 1 m | study: Short-term variability in the microbial, nano- and picoplankton... | reverse complement strand
GATGGGGTTTGTATTAAGTTAGCAAGAAGGCTTCCTCCTGTTGGACCCGTTGGATCTACCCCAAATTTTACTTGATCACCAACATTTGCATTACCAACCTTTTTGGCAGTCTTGGTAAATCTTCCAGCCGGCTGTCTAGGTAAAAAAGCGTATTGACCTTTAGATGTAGCATATTCTAAATATTTTCCATCACACACAGCATTAAACAACCCTACTCTAGTAACTGTGCATTCAGAAGTTTCACCATCTACATCGATGACATTTGTATTGAACGATACAACTTGGCCACTAGCAACCATCTCTCTTTGGAGCTCATACCATAAACCCTCAATTTCTCTTATAGTTGGTAGCTCTGTAGTTTCTGACATTTTTCCAGTTAAATCATTAAGAAACTTAACTCTTTCCTTGCCATATTGAGCTCCAGTTAGTGAACCAGAAAATTGAACTGCCGCTTCACCGGCTGAACTTTGAAGATGACCAAACAACTCAACAAGCGAGCCTAACTCTTTATTGTATGCCTCTTCTTTTACACGGAGTATTCCTTCGTTCTTTTTATATTCTGCCTCAAGAGTATCTGCTATTTTTTCTTGTCTAGCTAATTCTCTTTTCTCAGCAGCTAATATAGAGGCTTGTTTATTTTTATTTGCAACAAACTGATTTTCTCTTTGAGAGTTTGTAGCCTGTTCTTTAGTTTTACCTTCTTTTACAAGAGCCAACAAAGCTTCAACAGTTGAAACTTCAACAACCTCTTCAGTAGCATCTTGAGCAAAAACAATACCACTTAAGGAGATCAATAAAGCTGGAATTATATATAAATTTTTCATTACACTTCTCCTTTGATAACTGGCATCATCAGCATGTCTGTTGGTGCTAATTTTTTGGCCATTCTAATACCATTTCTTATAGGCTTTCTGTATGAGCCAGGTAATTCATCCCATGTGTTAGTTTCATTATTCCATCTCCCACTAGATTGCTCATCTTTAGTTTGATAAAACATTCCAATTCTTCCTATAACCAAAATATTGACTACCGTTCCATCTAGGAGAGTGCTTTCATAAGTATCAATCTTTCTTCCATACTCAGCTTCAATGTTGTAAGCCTCAAGGACTTGTCTGACTTGTTCTGAAGCAGTAACTTTAGGTTTTGCTAATGAAGATCTAACTAGATCAATTCTATTTTGTCTTTCTTCAATCCTGAAGGGAGTATCAAGAGCAATGAAAGATTCAAGACTTTCTAGCATTCTTTGCGCTAAAGGTGGTATTTGTCTTTGCATGACAACAACCTGAACAAGCTGATCATCAAGCTTATCCATTAAATCAAGCTGTGCTTGAATCTGGATTCTTTTTTGCTCATTATATAACTTTAGACCTTCAACTTGTTTAGATACAGCTTTCCACTCATTCACAATCTTATCAGTCTTTCTTTCTGTGGCGTCTATATTGTCTTGTGACTTAGCGGACAGCAATTGATTATCTCTACCTACCTCTAGAACACTTTCCATATCAGTAGAGGAAAGTAGTCCAGACAAAGAGATGACCATGCATATATGCATTAAATTAAATTTACTATTCATAAATATCTCCCTAAAAGTTTGAATATATTAACAGTGATCAGCTAATAATTAAATGACTTTCTAACATATTACTTTAACATTATATTTCTTTATTTCATGTAATTTATTAACAAAACAGGGGTTTCAGATTTGTATTTTATATAATCTTCATTATGACCCCATTTTTTATCAGCTCGATCTTCTAGCATTCGAACACCGCTTACATATACAAGAAGCAAATATGTAAACAAAGGAGAAATGAGAGTTAGGTATTGAAGTCCATTTAATGATGAAAATGACATAACCGCAATTCCAGACCATAAAACAATTTCACCAAAGAAGTTTGGGTGTCTTGATTTTGCCCATAAACCAGAAGTAATGAATTTGTCTCTATTTTCAGGAATTGATCTAAATGCAGTCTTTTGTTTATCTGCAATAACTTCTGTTATAAAGCCATAAAGAAATAAGCCTAAGCCTAAATAAAATAATGCATTCATAACAACTCCCGAATCAGAAGATATGGCAGTTAGTGCACACATCGAACAAAGCGAGACCCATAAACCCTGAAGAGTCCATGTCATAAAGAATTGTGTTGCTGATGGTTTAATCGTTCTGAATCTTTTATCTTCACCATCTTTATGGATTCTCATAAATAAAAAACTTCCAAGCCTAGTTGCCCAAAGAGTAATTAAAAGTACGATTGCTATGTTAGCTCCATTTAAATTAGCAAAATTATCTGAGCTTGAAATTAATGAGTACCATATAACAGATAGATAAGTAAGACTTCCCGTTAAATCATAAAACTTTTCTGTTTGAAATATATACGCAGGCAAAAAAGCAATCCATTGAATTATAAAAGCCAAAATTACAACCCTAAGTACTAAGTCTATGCCTGTAGCTCCAGCAATAAGAACGGCTATTAAAAAAGCCATCATTGATATTAATATATTTATAATCTGTTTCATTTTTATTGCTCCCAACCGCAAGTTCTATTTTTATTTTGAACATCTAACCACTCTTTTAATGGCTTATAGTAGTTCATTACTGATTTCCCACTTATTTTTCTAGTGCCTGTTAATTTCTCAAAAGCATCTTGCCACGGAGCACTCTGACCCATTGCCATAGTCGAAATAATTTTTTCTCCAGCCGATTTATCACCATATATTGAACACTCATGCAGGGATCCTGTAAATCCAATATCATTGCAAAGAGCTTCGTGGAATTGATACTGCATTATTCTAGCTAAATAATATCTTGTGTAAGGTGTATTGCCTGGAATATGATATTTAGCTCCAGGATCAAAATATTCTTCAGATCTTTGCGATGGCGGGGCAATTCCTTGATATGACTCTCGCATATCCCACCAAGCTTGATTTAATTCGGTCTCACTTATATCCCCAGTGAAAACTCCCGCTCTCCATTTATCTAACATCAAGGCCCATGGAATAACCACGACTCCTTCTAAAGCTTGCTTCATTAATAAGCCTATTGAATCATTTTTTGCTTGTTCAGCCTCATCTGCAGTAATAAACCCTATCTGTTTAAGATAGTCTGGTGTGATTGAGAGCGTTAAAAGATCTCCAAATGCTTCATGAAATCCATCATTTGCCCCACCCTGAAAAAGCGTTGGTAAGTGGTTATAAGCTTGATAATAAAAAATATGTCCTAATTCATGATGAATAGTTATGAAGTCTTCTTCATTTTTTTCTATGCACATCTTAATTCTCAAATCATTGTTAGCTGAATCTAAGTTCCATGCAGACGCATGACAGACAACCGATCTGTCTTGAGGCTTAACAAATAATGATCTTTCCCAAAATGTGTCTGGAAGTGGCTCAAAACCTATAGATAGAAAAAAGTCTTCAGCATATTCAACCATTTCAGTTTCATTGATATTTCTTTCTTGAATAATTTGGGTAACATCAACGGATTTTGTTTGGCTAGCTTCTGGATAAACAAGGTCATATATATTTGACCATGACTGACCCCACATATTTCCCATTAAGTGAACTGGCAGAGGTCCATTAAGTGAAACAACCTCATCCCCATAGTGCTTATTTAATTGACTTCTAACATGGCAATGCAAAGCATCATATAAGGGCTTTACTTCTTCCCATACTGAGTCTGTTTCTTTTAGAAAATCATCTGCGGGCATATCGTATTTACTAAACCATAAATCATCTAAGCCACTATATCCAAGATCTCTTGATCCTTGATTTCCAATTTCAACCATTCTCATATACATAGGTTTCATTGGCTTTCCAACCTCATGCCAACCATTCCAGGCCATAAGGAGATCTTTTGGATTTCTAGATTTATCTATAATCTGCTCAAATGCTTCAAGATCATAGCAACTGCCATCTTCATAGCAATATTCTCCACTACCATACATTGCTTCTAATTTTGTTGAAATAGATGATAGTTCGCTTGCTAAATTTTCATCAAGCGGCGGTGGCATAACAAATGAGCTTTTTAGTAGCTCAAGCATTCTTCGATTAGAATCTGAGGTTTTTAAATCATTAAAGCTTGATGCTGTTCTTGAATTTTCAAGAGATTTCAAAGTATATCTCTTACTATAATCTGCAACTATGTTTTGAGAATCATGAGTAATAAAATTTGATCCTATCCAATAGGCTGAACTGACAATAGGACCTTCAGATAAGTTGTCTTTTTCAATCTTTTCTAAAAAAACCTCTAGATCATTTTCAGATTTAGTTTGTTCGCTAGTTTGACTGCAAGACGTTACAATTGCAGCTATGGCAATTAATAAAGATAATTTTTTCATAGTTTTCCCCTGAAACAAATAATAAAATAACATAAAAATATACTTGATATGAAGATTTCTACAAACCAATTTAAAAATGGAACAAAACTACTAATTGACAATGCTCCTTGCTCAATAATTGAGCATGAGTTCCACAAACCTGGCAAGGGCCAAGCTGTAATGAGAGTTAAATATAAAAACCTTCTTACTGGAAATACTAATGATAAAACTTTTAAATCTGGGGAGTCGGCTGAAACAGCTGATATCAATCATAAAGATATGGAGTTTTTATATTGTGATGGTGCAAGTTGGCACTTTATGGATTCCATAACTTTCGAACAAATAGAAATAGGTTTTAAAGAGATGGGTGATGCAAAAAAATGGTTGGTTGGTCAAGAAACTTGTGAAATTATTTTGTGGGATGACAAGCCTATTCTTGTAGACCCTCCAGTAAATGTTGAACTCAAAATCGTCAACTCTGAACCAGGAGTCAAGGGTGACACTGTTTCAGGTGCAACTAAACCAGCAGAATTAGAAACTGGCGTCACTATACAAGTTCCATTGTTTGTTAATGAGGGTGAAACTGTGAAGGTTGATACTAGAGATGAAAGTTATATTGGAAGAGCTAAGTAATGATTGAGGTTCTTAATGAAGAGATAAACAAATTTTTCTCATCTCATCCTAGCGTCGATAAAAATGCATTGAGCCAAATTAAAAAAAGATACTCTTCAACTGTTACTGATGAGCTTTCTAAAGGTCATCTAACATCAAATGTTTGTATGATTGCTGCAAGCCAATTAAAAATAAATCCCAAAGAATTAGCTAATGAATTACAAAAAGAATTAAGTGATTCCATGAAATTTAAAAAAGTTGAAGCTGCTGGCCCTGGCTTTATTAATATTACTCTTAAAAGAGAAAACTTTATTTCAACAATTGAGAATATTAATGCTCAATCCATAAATTTTGGATCCTCAAATTCCGGCAAAAATCAATCAATACAAATTGAATTTGTATCTGCAAATCCAACAGGCCCTCTTCATGTGGGTCATGGAAGAGGTGCAGCATATGGTGATGCTATTGGAAGAATTCTTAAATCCTCTGGCTATGAAGTTCAAAAAGAATACTATATAAACGATGCTGGAAGACAGATAGATATTCTTACTGCAAGTGTTTTCACTAGAATTTTTGAAGAAGATTTATCCGGATATTTTCCAAAAAATGCTTATAAAGGTTCGTATATATTTGATATAGCTGAATTATTTAAAAAAAAATATAGACCAAATACCCTAATTGGCTATAAATCATTAATTCACAACCTTCCTCAGGAGGAGGAAAAAGAAATCGATGAGCTAATACTAAGAATTAAAAAAACAGAAAATGATATGTGGTCCAAGGTTAAATCTTTAGCTCTTAGTGAGGTCTTGCAGACAATCAGAGTTGATCTTGAGAGCTTTAATGTGTCTTTTGATAACTGGTTTAGTGAGTCAAGCCTTGGTGACTTAAGTGATAAGAAATCAAAAATATCAACGGCAATTACATCATTAAAAAATAAAGATCTTGCTTATGAAGAAAATGGAGCGATTTGGTTAAATACAAGTCACACAGGCGATGATAAGAATAGAGTTTTAATTAGAGATGATGGAAGAGCTACATACTTTGCTTCTGATGTGGCATATCACAAAGATAAAATTGATAGAGGCTTTGATAAGCTGATTAATGTTTGGGGTGCTGATCATCATGGATATATAAAAAGAATAGAAGCTTCTATTAATGGGCTTGGCTTTGATGAAGAGAAACTTGATGTACAACTTGTTCAATTTGCAAATCTTTTTAAAGACGGCAAGAAGATTAAAATGTCGACAAGGTCTGGTGAGTTCTTTTCTTTAGCAGATCTAATAAATGAAATTGGAACAGATGCTGCTAGATTCTACTACCTTTCAAAGCAGGCTGATCAACATCTGGATTTTGATCTTGATCTTGCTAAAGCTGATAGTAAAGAAAATATGTTTTATTACATTCAATATGCCCACGCAAGAATATGTTCACTGCATAAAAAGTATACGGATGAGAACTCATCCATGCCGAAGAAAGCAGATAGCATAATTAGTGGATCATATAAGAATTGTGATAAGTTAATTCATGAAATGAGCAAATATCCAACTGTAGTATCAAGGGCTTCGTCATCGCTTCAACCGCATTTAATCATATTTTATTTAAAAGATTTTGCTCATTGTTTTCATAGTTTCTATAACGACAATCAAGTGTTAACTGAATCAAAAGAAAATATGGAAGCAATCATTTTTTGTCTTAATGCTGCAAAAACAATCTTGTCTAATGGACTTGCTTTGTTAGGCATCAAGCCAATAGAAAAAATGTAATCTGTATGCGAGATTATGCCAAGAGAAATTCTTCTAGTAAAAATAATATAAGTGCAAAAAAAACTATTTTTAGATCAAAGAAAAAAAATACCTCTGTTATATCAAGCAATATATTACTAAGTTTGCTCCTAATGTCAGCTATGCTTGCTGTAATATCATTTGTATATTTTGATACTGATATTAAGTCTGTTGAGCCTAGGGAAAGTTTAAATAATATAACTATAGATTTTCCAACATCTCTCTTAGAGAATTCTATTCTTATTGAATCAAGCGATAAGGATAATTTTATGTCTTGTGAATATTTTGTCCAAGTTGGGGCATACGGTAACAAAAAATATGCTTATGAGGCAAAAGAAATACTTAAAGAAATTAATCTAATCACTATAAATGAAATATATGGTGCCTCCAATCCCACGAAGTTACTTCATAGCGTGTTAAGTGGTCCATATGAGAATAGGTCTGCAGCAAATAATGCTAAAGAGCAAATAACAAAGAGTGGCTTTGATCCTAGGCTTAGAACTTTATGCAAAAAGAATTAAGAACTCAAATCAATAATCTTGAATTAAGCATCAAAAGTGCTTCCGCAGACGCATCTAGAAAATCAGACATAACAACAATTGCTGTATCAAAGAAAAAGACTATTGAACATATTAAATGTGCATACGATTTAGGTATCAGAAATTTTGGTGAAAATTATGCTCAAGAATTAGAAGAGAAAGCAAGACAGCTCAAGTTGGATAAAATTATTTGGCATTTTCTTGGCCCTCTCCAATCTAATAAAACAAAAATTATTTCAAATTATGCTCATTGGGTACACTCATTAGATAGAGAAAAAATAGTAAATAAAATTAACAACGAATGTAAAAATTTGAATAAAAAGATAAATGGATGCATACAAGTTAATATTTCAGAAGAGGCATCTAAGTCGGGAATAAAACCTGGAGAACTCTTAGATTTTGCAGATCATCTTAAGTCGCTGGAAAATATTAATTTAAGAGGCATAATGGTTCTTCCTAGTCTTTCAGGAGATGCTGAAGAACAAATGATTGAATCAAAGAAATTACATAATAAACTTATAGAATCTTACCCAAATGCTAAGTTTCTCTCTATGGGGACTACCAATGACTTTGAGTCTGCAATAAAATTTGGTTCAAATATGATAAGAGTTGGGGAGCTTATCTTTGGTAAAAGATAATGAAGAGATTAATATTTTTTGGGGCAGGAAACATTTCTCAAGCCGTTATAAGTGGTTTGATAAATAGCGGCTATAGTAAAAAAGATATATTTTATATTGATAGAAACCAAGCTAATTCTTTAAAACTTAAGAAACTAAAAATTAAGAGACTGGAACTTAGTAGTTCACAACCTTCTGATATATTTATATTAGCCGTCAAGCCAAAAGATGCTATGGGAGCATACTCGGAGATATGTGCCTTTGTTAAAAAACCTACAATTATTGCTTTAGTTGCTGGCATAAAATCAAAAAAATATCTTGCTAAATTTTCCAATGTTGAGCTAATGCGAGTTATGCCAAACACCTCCTCTAGATTTAATAAAGGCATAACCGCTATACATAATATCTCTGCATCAAAAACTACTGTAAAAAAAGTTGCCAAGCTTTTTAACGCGGTTGGAATAATTTTAGAAATAAGCAATGAATCTTATTTAGATGATTTTACAGGTCTTATAGGCAGTGGTCCTGCTTACTTCTTTTATCTTCTTCAGGTTTATGAGAAACGTATAATGAAAATTTGCAATGGAGATATTGAAAAAAAGAATCTTATAATGTGCAATCTTTTAGACGGTGTGTCTAAATCAATTGGGAGTGGGGAAACAATAAACTCGTTAATTGATGCTGTAGCATCAAAAAAAGGAACTACTGAAGCTGGTATTAAAAGTTTTAAGGGAGATCAACTTTCAAAAAGTTTTGATAGGGGTATTGCTGCAGCAATAAAAAGGTCTAAAGAAATTTCGAGTGAGTTTTAGTATGGCTGAATTATTAAGTCTTGGTTTGGGAGCTTTAAGTTATTTATTTTCATTGCTTTTTGTTTTCTACGTGCTCAGAGTCGATTACTACAACCCAATTGTAAAAGCTTTATTAAATTTCTATAGCCCTATAGGAAAAATTTCTATATTTTCAAATCAAATTTATACAATTTTTTTACTAGCAGTCTTATTAAAATTTTCAGGATTTTATCTTCTCTACGCCAATCAATATGATGAATATATTCTTGCTTTAATTTCTATAATTGAAATTTTAAATACAGCTTTAACAATTTTTTTCATTTGTATTATTGGATCTGTAATATTGAGCTGGGTTGCTCCTGAAAGCCCTCATCCATTACTCAAATTGATTGAAGAAATATCTACCAAGCTTTTAGCTCCAATTAGAAAATTTATACCTTCTATGGGAGGCTTAGATATCTCGCCTATATTTGCTTTAATATTTATTAGGCAAATGGAAATCCTTCTTGCAAGTATAATTAGATCAATAATATGAAAACAAATCAAAATCTAATTGAGTTTGAAGGCGGGCTTGATCTTGAGTCTGGAGCAAGACTAGATTCATTCGAGTTGATGATTGAGACTTATGGCGAACTAAATGAAGATAGGTCCAATGGAATTCTTGTGTGTCATGCTTTCTCTGGGAATCATCAAGCTGCTGGAATAGTAAATGATAAAAAAGAGACTGGATGGTGGGATAATATTATTGGCCCAGGCAAAGCTGTCGATACAAATAAATATTTCGTGGTCTGTTCTAATAACTTAGGGGGATGTTCTGGTTCATCAGGGCCGTTAAGTATAAACCCTGCAAGCAAAAAACCATATGGTAAGGATTTCCCTTCGATAAGTGTTGTTGACTGGGTTAATTCTCAAAAGCTTTTATCAGATTATCTTGGAATAACAAAATGGGATATGGTGCTTGGAGGAAGTTTGGGAGGCATGCAGGCTCTTCAATGGTCGATCTCTTTTCCAGGAAGTTTAAATAAAGCAGGAATATTTGCTGCTGCTGCTAAATCTAGCACTCAGAATATTGCTATGAATGAAGTTGGTCGTGAAGCAATTAGAAAAGACAAGCATTTTATGGATGGAGATTACTTACTGCATGACATCAAGCCTAAGAGTGGTTTAAAAACTGCTCGTATGCTTGGGCATATTACCTACTCATCAGAAGCTATCATGGATCAAAAATTTGGAAGAAACTTTCAAGATATAAAGTCTAAAATTGATAGAGATGTAGACTACCAAGTGGAAAATTACTTGCAGTATAAGGGTGAGAAATTTTCAGATGTTTTTGATGCTAATAGCTATATTTTAATGACCAAAGCAATGGATGGATATGATGCTTCTTATGCAACAAATGGGGATCTTGAAAAAGTTTTATCTCGTGTAAAAGCAAAACTTTTAGTTATTGGGTTCGATAGCGATTGGCTTTACCCTCCACAGCGCAGTAAAGAAATTCAATTAGCAGCAATGAATGTTGGTGTAGCGTGTTCTTGCGTCATTCTTGAGGGACGACAAGGTCATGACAGTTTCCTTTTTGCTTCTAATAGATATGTGGATATAGTTAGAGGGTTCATAGAATCATGATGAATATTCAGCTAACAAATATAATTAAAAATTGGATACCAGATGATAGTAGGGTTATTGATTTTGGATGCGGCGACGGCTCTCTTTTAAAAGATTTAGTTGACCAAAAAAATGTTTGTGGTTATGGGGTAGAAATAGATCATAAAAAAATTCAAGAATGTGTCATGAAGGGAATCTCTGTTATTGAGAAAGATATTGATGAAGGAATACAAGATTTTGAATCATCTAATTTTGACGTGGCGATTATGGCTAGCTCAATTCAATGTCTTAAAGAGCCACACATAGCTCTTAGGAAAATGCTTAATCTTTCTAAACAATGTATTGTTACATTACCAAACTTAGGTTTCTGGAAGTGTAGACTTGATCTTGCCTCAGGGAGAATGCCTGTTACGCCTAATCTGCCATCCAGTTGGTATGAAACAAAAAACTTACATTTATGCACTATTAAAGATTTTGAAAAATTGTGTGAAAGTGAGGGATTTGCTATTAATGAAAGATTCTTTTTAAATGATAAAGGTAACAAGAGCATTCTTTCCACTCGCCTTCCTAATACATTTGCCTCAGAGGGAGTTTATCTGCTTGCTAAAAAATAAAAGAATTCTTTTAGCCTCTTCTAATAAAGGCAAGATTAGAGAATTTAAAAAAATTTTTACTAACTTTGAAATCGTTTCTCAAGAAGAGCTTGGCATCCATGATGCCATTGAAGATGGAATGAGTTTCTTTGAAAATGCTCTCAAGAAAGCGAGACATGCTTCAAAACAATCTCAACTTTTTACAATAGCTGATGATTCAGGGATAGTGGTTCCAGAATTAAACTTTGAACCAGGAATCTTTTCTGCAAGATATGCAGGAGAAGATGCTTCAGATGAAGATAATCGAAATAAAATTATTTCAGAAATAAAGAGATTAAAAAAAACTTTTCTTGATGCATACTATGTATGTGTCCTTGTTGGGGTTAGATTTTATTCAGATCCTGTTCCAATATACGCATACGGAGAAATTCATGGCAAGGTTTCTATAGCTAGCTCGGGTGAAGGTGGTTTTGGTTACGACAAGATCTTTTACCCAAATAACTATGATATATCTATGGCAACAATGGAATCAGAAATAAAAAATGCTATCAGTCATAGAGCGATAGCTGCAAAATCATTCCTTAATGAGCTTGAAAAAATTAATTCCTAATAAAATACCAATATCACTTTATATTCATCTGCCTTGGTGTGAAAAAAAATGTCCTTATTGCGATTTTAATATAGCTATTAATAAATCTGATGGTGATGAAGAATTGCTAATGAAGGCTATTTTCTATGACATAGAGAATTCAATAGAACTTCTTCATGGAAGAAGATTTTCTTCAATATATTTTGGGGGTGGGACCCCTTCCCTGGTATCTTCAAAAATTATTAAAAAAATTATAAATAAATTAATTGCTATGGATGTTGTTCAAAGAGATTGTGAAATTAATTTCGAACTCAATCCCAAAGAAGTTACAAAAGACTATCTTGCTAAGATTATTGATTCTGGTGTCAATAGAGTCTCTGTTGGTATACAGAGTTTTGATCAGTCAATATTGAATAGTTTAGAAAGGAATCATAGTTCGAATGAAAGTTTCAAAGCATTAGATATTTTGTCTGAATTTGAAAATATAGAAGCTTCTATAGATTTAATCTATGGCATCATGAACCAATCGATATCTTCTTTTAGATCGGATATTGAAACATTCTGCTCATATGGAATTAATCATTTATCTTTATATCAATTAACTATTGAGCCGAATACAATTTTTTATAAAAAAGAACTTAAAATTCCTGAGGATTCTGTAATTGAATCAATGGAGTTATCGGCTCATGAAGTTCTAAACAAAAACAATATCTTTCAATATGAAGTATCTTCATGGTCAAGGGTCAATAAATATAGCAAACATAATATGAATTATTGGATGTATGGTGACTATTTGGGTGTTGGTCCTGGAGCTCATAGCAAAATAACTGATGAAGAGTCTATAAAGAGAATGGTTAAACTAAAGAAGGTTAATTCTTATATTGAAGATCCCTCAAAGTCCTTAACAACTGAAGTTAATAACACATCATACGACCTTGATCTTGCAATGAACCTTTTAAGAATAAAAGATGGGGTCTCTTTGGAGCAGCTAAAAAGAAAAAATATATATCTCTCAAAATCATTTAAAGAAAAAATTCTTGAAGGTGTTGATAAAGGATTGCTTGAGAAAGATACCGTTAAAGCTACACCTCAAGGCTACAAATTTCTTAACGATACCGTGAATATATTTAGCTAACTTTTTTTAGAGGAAATGGGTATATCTTCCTTCCCTCTGTGACCGCCCTTTGTTGAAATTTAGTCAAATCAGCTTCTTGATATATTGAATTCTCTAATTTAACAAATCCTCCGTTGTTATTAATTGCTTCCTCGATTGATTCAGCGTAATTCTCCCAATCAGTTGACATAAATAAATGGCCATCATCTTTTATAGTTTTATGAATAAGGTTTAAAAAATCATTATTAAGCATTCTTCTTTTATGATGTTTTAGTTTTGGCCAAGGATCTGGACAAATTATAACCACATGATCAAATATAGGCTCAGTAACTTCGTCAAGCAACATCCTTATGTCTCCAGTTACAATCCGAACATTATCTAAATCATTACTTATTACATCTCCAAGCAATTGGCCTATTCCAGCCATATATACTTCGGAACCAATGTAAAGATTTTCTCTATTGCTATTAGCAAATTTGAAAACATTCTCACCATTACCAAAGCCTATTTCTAATATTATCTTTTTAAAATTATTTTTTGCTTTATGAATTTCTGAATATGAAGATATTTCATAATCTTGGAGACTTAAGAGATTTTTTTCTTGGCTTTTAGTTATTCGTCCTTTTCTTTGAACAAATGAAGGTAAGAACTTATGACGCATGGTCTTGATGGGTATTTATTTCTAAGCAGCGCTTACCATCAAAGCTTTTAATTTTTTTAAAGCCCCGTTTTCAATTTGTCTAATTCTTTCAGCAGATACGCCATACTCGTCAGCAAGGTCGTGAAGAGTTGCTTTACTGTCAGCTAGATATCTTCTTTGAAGAATATCTTTACTTCTATCATCTAGCATTTTTAATGCCTCAGAAAGTTCGTTGTGATTAAGGTCATCTGCTTCAGCTTTTGCAACAATAATCTCAGGATCATATGTTTTATCTTCAATGTACTGAGAAGGAGACATTACTTCATCATCATCATTCGATGCTACTGGAGCATCAAAGGATGCGTCATTGGAAGAAAGTCTGTTTTCCATGTGAAGAACATCTTTTACTTCAACATTTAAATCTTTAGCTATCTTCTCAGCTTCTTCTTTTGTTAGCCACTCTAAACTTTTTTTCTTACTCCTTAAATTAAAAAATAACTTCCTTTGAGCTTTGGTCGTAGCAATTTTGACCAATCTCCAGTTTTTTAGAATGTATTCGTGGATTTCAGCCTTGATCCAGTGAACGGCAAAAGACACAACCTTGACACCTCTATGAGGATCATATTTATCTACAGCTTTCATTAGGCCAACATTGCCTTCTTGAATTATATCGGCTAATGGGAGTCCATAGCCTTGATAGGATCTGGCTATGTGAACAACAAATCTAAGGTGATGAATAACAAGCTGCCTTGCTGCATCTAAATCATCTTCTTCGTATAATTTTATTGCTAATTCCTGTTCTTGTTCCTTAGTTAATATAGGAATCGAGTGCACAGAGGCCAAGTAAGACTCAATATCCTTACCTGGACTGTTAAGCTGAGATGGTTGTAGCTGTGTTCCCATATTATATAAGTTTTATTTATAATTAATTATATTATTAATTAATGATATTAACAAAATTATACCAATTTTTTATAAAATTCGCTCAAAATCGGTAAATATGTATCTTTTAAAGGCTCATTTCTAAAAGCAGCAAAGGCTGGATTTAATATTGTATCGTGTTTTGAGTAGGCTAATTCTTCGCTATCAGACATCTTAAATACAGAGCCCCCACTACTAGATAGAATTGCATGACCTGCAGCAATGTCCCATTCAGATGTAGGTCCAAATCTTGGGTAAATATCAGCAGCATTGTCAGATAGAGCACATAATTTTAAAGAACTTCCTTTTTCAATTATTTCATACGAAATTTCAAGATCATCTAAGTGGTGAAGGAATTCTTTATCAGTTTTTGTTTGATGACTTTTGCTCATCACAATACGCAGAGTGGAATCAATATTTTCATTTGGTACAGATTTTTGGAAACTGGACCCTGACCATATTTGACCAGTTACAGGAGCACATATAATCCCATAAATAGGACTTCCTTTTTCAATTAAAGCAATATTTACTGTGAAATCATTAGATCTATTAATAAATTCTTTGGTCCCATCTAAAGGATCAACTAGCCAATAAGGATCTTGAGGTGTCTCAGCACTTTTTTCATAGGTTTCTTCTGAAACAATGGATATATTTGGAGATATAATATTCAAATACTGAATGATGATTTTGTTAGCATTTTCATCTGCTTCTGTAACCGGTGAGCCGTCTGACTTTATTTCAGTATTAAAAGTATTTTTTTTATAGACCTGCATTATTGCTTCAGATGCATCCAAAACAATCTTTTTTAAATCATCAGATAGGTTTTCTAAAAAATTTGCATCTATTTTCATTCTATTATGGCTTTAGGGCATTCATCCTCATCTGTATAAGCTCATCTTCAGTCTCGGGATATTCATTGTTATATATTGAAGCTTCCCATCTTCCATAAATTGGGTTTGTAATCATGAACCATTTTTTGCCCCACATATCTTTATATTTTGTTGCAATCGTCTGTCTTGAATCCATATTTACAGTTGCTTCTTGAAGGGGTATAAAATCTCCTAGCTGATCACCTATTAACAATAAAATTCTGTAGTCTTCAGATATCAACTGTCTTCTTGAAACTTTGTCAGATGTCCACCCATTTTCATTTCTCATCAGCAGTACATCTCTATCCTCATCAAGCGGCAGACCTAGTTTTCTTAAATTATTTCTTGTAGCGTCTTCAGCTATAGCAACTCTATTGGTGACATAAAAAACTTTAACTCCTTTTGATTCCGCATATTCTAGAAAATCTTTAACGCCGGCAACAGATGTTGAAGATTCCTCAAGCATCCAGTCAACCCAACCATTTGGATAAGACTCTCCTTTGATGATTGCTCTAGCCTGAAATGGTATATTGTTTAGAACTGTTTCATCTATGTCTAAAATCACTGCTGGTGGTTTTTCTGAAAAATTCTCTATTTGCTCAATTGCAGCAGTCCAATTTTTATCATCTAAACCTAAATCAAGAGATAATTTTGCCCCAGTATACGTTTGAAGATTGTTTGCGTCATACTCTGCAGAAGACTGTGCGTACAAAACTGAGAGCATAGATTGAACTTGAACAGAGTTATCAACTTTTTCTTCATCTGCATCAATATAGACAGCAAATATGCAAAAGAGAGAAGATAAATATATTAGATTTCGTGATTTCATAGTTTAAGAGCATTATAATGCGAATAAATAAATTTAAGTTATATAAATGCATATGAACAGTGAAGTATTAGAAAATCTAAATAAACTAAAGAAAATGCTTGTTCTTTTAAGTGAAGAAAGAAAAGTTGTTATGTCTCATCATAAAACTTTTGAGCATGTAGAAAAAATGCGTAACATTGTTAATAAATCAATAGAAATTGTAGACAATGAATAATTATTCATGCTTCGAAGTAACCATTAAGGATGGCATAGCTCATCTTTCAATGAATAGGCCTGATCAATTAAATTCTATGACAAGAATTTTCTGGAAAGAGCTTCCAGAAATAATTAAGAACATAGATAAAAACTCTGATGCCAGAGTAATTGTGTTATCTGGGCAAGGTAAGCATTTTAGTGCAGGTATGGATTTAGGTACCTTTGTGCCACCTAAGAAATCAGAAAGAGAAATAGATCCTGCAAGACAAAGAGAGGCCTTCTACCATGAGGTTTTAGAGCTTCAAGATACGTTTACAGCTCTAGAAGAATGCAGAATGCCGACCATAGCTGCTATTCAGGGAGCATGTGTTGGCGGAGCAATAGATATGGCTGCAGCCTGTGATATGAGATATTGTTCTGAAAATGCATTCTTTAAAATCGCTGAAGTGGATA
>ERZ1047472.1730-NODE-1730-length-16479-cov-7.228264_pt1 | contig 16479 bp, 15 predicted proteins | sample MGYA00383095_ERZ1047472 | MGnify/ENA primary metagenome ERZ1047472 (study PRJEB29581, sample SAMEA5548365) | metagenome | biome: marine; feature: coastal; material: water | depth 1 m | study: Short-term variability in the microbial, nano- and picoplankton... | reverse complement strand
GATCCTATAACTGTAATATTCATATCTTATTTATCTTCTGCTGTTTTTACTTGTTTTCTAAGTCCACTCGAAGAGAATCTGTGATCTCTAGAATTGTAATAAATCTCAATTCCTTTTTCTTCACAATACCCTCTTCCAGTAAAGTTTTTATCTTGGTATTCATCTCCAATGATGCGAACATCAATTTTAAAAGATCGTAAAATATCTTCTAAATCTTGTTCAGATACGTAAGGTACAATCTCATTCACATGCTTATTCCCTTGAAGTTGAATATAACGCTCAATAATAGACTGTGAAGGTGCATTTTTTTCAGGTCGATCAATCGAAGGGTCTAACTGCAATCCAACAATTAAATAATCGCATTGCCTTTTAGCCTCCTCCAACATCTTTACATGCCCAGCATGCAACAAATCAAAGGTTGAAAAGGTGATTCCTACTTTCATACTTTATTTTTTCTCGACTACCACCGGTAGTCAGTTTTTTTATTTTTCTTTTTAGCACTATTTAAAAACATAACACTTTTATTTTTTCAAGGCTTCGCCAATACTAAACCCAGTAATGCTTTTTAAGCTTAGTTTTTAAAAGTATATCTGTCTGAATTAGGCTTGATCTTTGGCTTGTATCTTTTTTAAAATATTCTGAATAGGCTCTTTTGCAAGGATAAATCCAATGCTTAATACAGCTCCTAAAAATAAATAGATCATCAATATTAGACTTCGTGTAGGACCTGATTTCTCATTCGGAAAAACAACTGGCTTTATAATCGAAAACACAGGAGTATCTTTAGTAACCTGAAGCTTTACTTGTTCTAATTGAGCAACGATGTTGTCAAATACAGAGGAGGCTGTTGATAGTTCCGACTCTAATCGGGTTTGATTGTCTGAAAAGCTACTCCGAGAGATATTCAAATTTCGATCTTTAAAATTTGACAAACGATCTTGGGCCTGGTTTAAGAGTTTTTTCTTTTCAGCATACTGAGTTTCTAAATAGTCTAAAAGCTCTAGGCTAGATTTAGTTTTGATCGCTATGATTTGATTCTGAAGGATTAATTCTCCGTTTTTAGCAACTTGTGCTGCGATCTGGGGATTGTCACTCACAGAGATCATTTCAATAAAACCATCCCTGTCGTTAATCGATAAGGTTAAAATATTATCAATTGATTTAAAAAATTTAAAATCATCCTCTGAAATCCTTGCAACCCCGTCAATAGGTTCTAAAATTGTTACTGCACCCTCAGATTTAAACAATCCTATAATTTTAGAAGGTAAACCAATGGTATAGGATTTAATGCTTCCTAAAAAAGAGGTTTTTAATTGCTCTTGAACAAAATATTCTCTGAGTGATGTTACTCCGTCTATATTTTTTAAAGGAGATGCTAATAATTCATTTTTAAAGGTAGCACTCTCCAGAATCTTACCATAAAGCATGGGTGAGAGTTGTTTTTCTCCCTGTGTCATGGAACCTAAATTAATTCCTGCTATTGAAGCCAAGCCTTTTAATCCTCCACTTGAGGATGCATTATTACTATAATTTGGCGTAAACATAGAGGAAGCTGTATACTCGTTCGGAGTTAAAATCGCCACGAAAACCCCTAGCACTCCAAAAACTAAAATAGACTTAAAAATGGATTTTTTACTTTTCCAAACTTTAGTAATCAATGCTACAATGTCAATTTGGTCTTCTGATTCCAAATGCTTGTTTTTATTTGAAGATTCCATATCCTTAGAGTCTTGTAATTAATAATACGCTTGTTAAAGCACCAGTTAGAATAGAAAAAACATTCGTAAACTTGTCGATAGATTCTCTAAACTTTTCTGAGCGTTGAGTTTTATCTTTTTGAATTAATATAATGTTAGATCCAGGATATATTTTGGGGTTTTTAAAAAATGAAATATTTTCTGTCTTTCCGCTTGCATGCTCAACATACATTTGTTCGATGCCACCTTTCTTTTTTCCTCCAGATGCTTTGATGTAATATTTTGCTTTTTTTCCTGGTTCCCAGTTAAAAGCCATCGGCATTGCAACCGCTCCAGATGTTGTTACTGGTGTCATTTTACTTCCTATAAATAGGACATCACCATCCTGTAGATTTGTTTTGGAATTTAGTAGATTTTTATCGAAATTGACATATAATTTCAAACTATCTCTCTCTACATAAGAGCTTTGTAAGTTTGAATTGTTTGTAAGTCCACCAACAGATTCTAATATTTTATTGATAGTTACTGTGTCGTTTTCTAGTATAACGCTTCTTGGAAATTTCACCTCACCCTGAACAGATACTGCAGGTTGAAAATTTGCTCTAATTGGCGCGACAACATTTACAATGTCATAATTTTTTAAAATAAATGGATTTGAAGGTGTATCCTTATTTCCTAACATGTATTCAATATCCAGATCATTTACTTTTAATTGAGAGTATTTTCCCGATCCAAGATCTCTGTCTAATCGGTTAACAAAAACATAATCTCTTAGAGCCACTTTTGTAAAACCTCCTGCTTTAATAATTAAATCCTCCAAATACATTGTATTGGAAAGAGGAAACTCTCCTGGACTATTCACCTGACCGGCTATAGTAACTTTAGGTGATAGATCTTCGGTTACTGTTTTTGCATACAATACCACTTGATCTTTCGCCTTTAAAAAGGTTGTTTTTAAAGTAGCGATGTCATCAAAATCAAATTGAATCGTTGAGTAAAGACCTGTATTAGAATCAAATCGATTTAAATCCAAACGAGAGGTAAGCACCTTTGATTGAAATTCCAACTCATTATAAGAGACCGATTGAAATATCAAATCATACAATGATAAATTCTCGGTAATAGACACCGTGCTACTTTTTACTCCAAAACCAGAGATAGAGACTGTCTTAGCTCCTTCAACTTCTTGTAAAGAATAAATCCTAACCTCATCATTTTCTTGAAGGGTAACGGTTATTTCACCATTTAAGATACTCGATAGTTTAAAGGTCTGATAAGACAAAACTCCTTTGTCGTCAACGCTATTGATATCTATTTTTTCTAAATAGGTTTTTGGTTTTAATCCATTAGCTCCAGAGATTATTAATGTCTTCAAATCACTAAAAGCGTCCAAAGCAAAATCTCCTGGAGAATATACATTTCCAGCGATTGATACTGTATTTTTTTGCTTTTCCAAAATCTCCTTAACAGAAACAATATCCCCATCTGTTAACAGAAAGTTGTTTTTAGGATTGTCTCGATACTTCGAGTAATTAATTGTCGTTAAAAAACGATTAAAAACCATTTCCTGCTTTCTATCGTCGAAAGGTTTGATTCTAGAGATATTTATATTATCCAAAGAAGCGGATGCCGACAAACCACCCGAATATTTTAATAAATCTTTCAATGATTCGTTTGACTTCAATTCATAAATAGCTTTCTTTTTCACGTTACCAGTAAGGGTTACTGATGACAAACGCGGCCCAACAAAAAGTACGTCGTTATTCGAGAGTCTGATGTCTTGATCAATATTTCCTTGTGTAATGTAATCGTATAAATCAATTGATTTTATAAGCTTGTTGTTTCGATATACCTTTACCTCTCTTAGCGAACCTGATGTATTGATTCCTCCAGAGGCGTACAATGCATTTAAAACCGTAGCCATACCATTCACTAAATGTGGACCTGGGGTGTTTACATTTCCTAAAACAGAGACTTTAACAGGTCTTATTTGGGTAAGTGAAACGTCTAAAAATGTTCTCGATGGAGATGATAACAAACCGCTGTAAAATTTTCCAAGAAAAACTTTAACTCTCTTTTTAAGAGTAGCAAAAGAATTTCCAGCTGCAAAAAAGACTCCTAGATTGGGAAAAGAGATGTTTCCATTTAAATCTATTTTAGAAACAAATTCAAGATTGTTATCTCCAAATACAGTAATTCTTAACTCATCACCTGGAGCTAGGATATATCCTTCGTCGATGTTCCCTAAAAGATAATCCTTTTTTCCGAATGGATTGTTCACAAAAATATCATATCCAAAATATTTTAAAGTATCTTTTTCAACCTGAACAACTGGTTTTGGTTTGGATGGTAAAATTGAATCTTGTTTTACTGCTGCAACCTTTAAATCGGTGACGACATCATTCACCTTTACTGCATTTGATTTCGAAGATTTCGTATCGGGTAAAAGCCCGTTGGCCTTTGCCAATTTCTGAGCTTGTTCTAAAGTAACTCCTTTTGCTCTTAGTGCATTGAGCGCATCCTGTTTTGTCTGACCTTTAGTTTGATTGAAACTAAAAACTAAAATTATTAATAATAAAATTCTACGCATTTTTTATTTTATTTATTTTGCAAAAATACTGCTTTTTGAGCACATGAAACTAACTTTTTGAGTTTGTTTTATCTGATGTATTAGAGTCTTGAGTTAACTTGATTTCTTGGCAGAAATCCTTTTAAATCATACACAATACTTTTATCATCTTTTTTGATGCTTTCAATATTGATCATTGAAAATTTCTTGTGAGAAACTGCCAATAAAATTCCATCATATTTATCTTTAATCTCATCTAAAAGAGCAATACCATACTCCTGTTTTACTTCTTTAGAATCAGCCTGGTAATCATAAGCATCAACTTCCAAGCCAAACTCTTTTAGTTCATGATATACATCCGCTACTTTCGAATTTCGAATGTCTGGACAATTTTCTTTAAAGGTAACTCCTAGTATTAAGATTTTAGAGCCCATGATTTGTTTGCCTGCTTTAATAAGCATCTTGATCATCTTATTTGCGACAAAGCTACTCATGTTGTCATTTACACGTCTTCCACTTAATATCACTTCGGGATGGTAACCTAAATTTTCTGCTTTGTAGGCCAAATAATAGGGGTCTACACTTATACAGTGTCCACCAACAAGACCGGGTTTGTATTTTAAAAAATTCCACTTAGTTCCCGCCGCATCCAATACATCTTGGGTATCAATACCCACCCTATCAAATATTAACGCTAGTTCATTGACAAAAGAGATGTTCACATCACGTTGCGCATTTTCAATAGCTTTAGAAGCCTCTGCTACTTTGATACTTGCAGCCTTAAAGGTCCCAGCAGTAATAATCGAGCTGTATAAATCGTCTACAAAGGTAGCCACCTCAGGAGTTGAGCCCGAGGTTACTTTTTTTATGGTAGTTAATGTATTTATCTTATCTCCTGGAACAATTCTCTCGGGGGAATACCCGCAATAAAAATCAGTATTGAATAATAAATTGCTTGCTTTTTCTAATAAGGGCACACACACCTCTTCGGTACAACCCGGGTACACCGTGCTCTCGTATATAACAAGATCCCCTTTTTTCAAAATCTCTCCAAGCATTTGAGAAGCAGCTCTTAATGGATTAAGGTCTGGTGTTTTGAATTCGTCGATAGGCGTAGGTACTGTTACAATATAAATAGTACTGGCTTTAATATCATTTATATCTGAACTAAAAGTCAGCTCTTGAGCACTTCTTAATTGCTCAGGCGTAGCTTCATTGGTGTGATCAATTCCTTTTTTTAGCTCTTCAATCCTATCCATATTAATGTCAAAGCCAACGGTTTGGTGATTTTTACCAAACTCAATAGCCAGTGGCAAACCAACATAACCTTGACCAATCACTGCGATTTTCACTTTCTCAAAATTCATTTTTATCTGTATAAGATTTTATGTATTCTCAACTTATAGTTCTCAACCCACATAAACATATTTTTTTTTATTTCCCAATTCTATAATATTCGAATCCTTTGTTTTTCATATTATAGGCGAGATACTGATTGCGTCCATCAAATATCACCGGTGTTTTCAACTGTATTTTCATCTCTTCAAAATCAGGCGAACGAAACTCTTTCCACTCGGTAAGTAATACCAGTGCATCTGCATCTTTCAAAACGGCGTACTTTGAGGATGCATAACTTATATTTTGCACTCCTTTAAGGTAGTGTTTTTTTGCTTGATCCATAGCCTTTGGGTCATAGACTTTTATTTGAGCACCTTTACTCACTAATTCTTTGATTACACCAATGGCAGGTGCTTCGCGCATGTCGTCAGTACCTGGCTTATAGGCCAAACCCCAAACACCAAAAGTGAAGCCCCTTAGGTCCTCTCCAAAATGGGTTTTAATTTTTTGAGCGATAACTAATTTTTGTGCGTTGTTTACTTTTTCTACTGCAGTGATTAATTGTGCCCTGTACCCGTTTTCTTTTGCAGTTTGTGTCAAGGCTTTTACATCTTTTGGGAAACATGAACCACCATAACCCACACCCGGATAAATAAAGCTATAGCCTATACGCTGATCAGAACCAATTCCGATACGTACCTGATTGGCATCGGCCCCTACCCTTTCACAGATATTGGCAATTTCATTCATAAAAGATATTTTGGTGGCCAACATGGCGTTCGCTGCATACTTGGTCATTTCTGCAGATCGAATGTCCATGGTAATAAAACGATCATGAGCTCTGAAAAAAGGAGCATACAATTCCTTCATTTTTTGAATGGCAATCTCCGAATCGGCCCCAATAACTACTCTGTCTGGTTTCATAAAATCGTTGATCGCTGCACCCTCTTTTAAAAATTCAGGATTGGAAACTACTTCAAACTGTACATCAGAATTCCGTGCATCCAACTCTTGTTGAATGATTTCTTTTACTTGATCTGCCGTCCCAACAGGCACCGTAGATTTATTGGCCACAATCAATCTTTTTTGCATGGACTGCCCAATCGATTTGGCTACCGCCAATACGTGTTGTAAATCTGCAGCGCCGTCTTCTCCCATCGGAGTTCCTACAGCAATAAAAGCGATATCAGTATTTTGTAGAGCTCTATTAAGATCTGTTGTGAAAAACAGATTGTTGTTTTTTATATTTTTTAACACTAGGGGCTCCAAACCCGGTTCAAAAATAGGTAGGATCCCTTGGTTTAATTTCTCAATCTTTAATTTATCGATATCTACGCAGGTAACGCTATTTCCCATCTCGGCAAAACAGGTTCCTGAGACCAAGCCAACATATCCGGATCCTATAAAGGTTATCTTCATTTTTTATTTATCTTCTGCTATTTTTACTTGCTTGCGAAGTCCACTAGAAGAAAATCGATGGTCTCTAAAATTATAATAAATCTCGATACCTTTTGATTTACAATAGCTTTTTCCTGTAAAGTTTTTTTCCTTGTACTCATCGCCAATGATTCTTACATCAATCTTGAAAGAGCGTAAAATGTCTTCCAAGTCCTGCTCCGAGACATAGGGGACTATTTCATCGATGTGCTTGGAGCCTTTAAGCTGGATATACCTTTCTATAATAGTCTGAGAAGGCGTGTTTTTCTCAGGACGGTTAAGAGAAGGATCTAGTTGAAGTCCTACGATTAAATAATCACACTGACGTTTTGCTTCTTCCAGCATTTTCACATGGCCGGCATGAAACAAATCAAAGGTTGAAAAGGTTATTCCTACTTTCATAAAATATTTTATTATGACTAAAATGTGAATTTATATATATTTTTTTGCTTTTCGGACTTCTTTACAGCTTTATTTGGATACGGCTTCGCCCTCACTACTCACAGTAATGGAATTTTATGACAAAAAACTGACTAGTTCAATTGAAATGAAACTTTAGCAGCTAATTTATTTAATTGTGCAATACAGTTTTTCCCTTTAATAGATAGTACTGTAGCTTCTTCATTTATAGAAGGTACCACAACGGTATCTCCTTTCAATATCTTCTTTTCTACGGAAATAGAATTTACTTCTAAATGCGCTTTCATTGCCAAAACTTCTGCATGTGAGACTTCAGCTCGTTTCCCCCCTTCAAACAAAAAACGAACAACCCCGGGAATCCCAAAAACGATATCTAGTGCATTTTCAGCAACCTTAACCAGTACCATTGAGGTCAACAAAGGAACCTTTATTTTTTTCTTGCGATCTGACCATTGACGAATTTCAGTTTTGAAAGGTGTATATGCTTCGATACCTGCGCTTAAAAAGCGCTCCATCACCTTTAATTCATTTCTAGGCTTGGTGAATAAAACATACCAATTTACAGGTTTTTCTTTCATTTTTTTAGCGATACAAAGTTATGATTCCTTTAGAATACTATAACATAAAATCACAGGATTTATTATAAAGACAAGAAAGATAAAAAAAACTTTTTAATTTTTAATTTCAATCGAATTGCTGATTTGTTTTTATTCATTAAAAACAACCAAATAATTGCAATAAAAAAGATACTCACCAAAACTAATAGTGAAATTAAATCATTGAACGTTTGAATTACAAAAAACATGATCACTGCAACAATAGAATTTAGTGAGCCAATAAAAAAAGATGCTCTTCGATGTGAGAGACCAAAATCGACGATGATATGATGAATGTGATTTCTGTCGGGTTTGAACATGGAAACACCTCTGGCTGCTCTTAGAATCATGACACGCAAAGTATCCAAAAGCGGAACAAACAAAACACCTATTAAAAATAGTGGTAATTGCTCTCGGTTGAAAGACAAAGAAACATAGGCGTCATTGTCTAAGGAAAGTAGCTTAAATGTAAGTATCCCTAGTACCAAACCAATAACAAGACTACCTGTATCTCCCATGAAAATTTTTCTTCTTCGAGAAAAATTAAATCTAAGAAAAGCGAGCAGCGTCGCAATGGTTGTAAGAGAAATTATTAAATAAAATTGATAATTTAGCATGTAGAACATGTAACTATAAAAAGAGGCTACGATGATGCCTGTAATCCCCGTTAATCCATCAATTCCGTCAATCAAATTAAATGCATTTATGAGCCCTAGTAAGAAAACCATACTCCCCATAACAGAAATGAACATGGGTATTTCATTAATACCCATAAAACCATGCAAAGAAAGCACTCTAAAATCCGATTTGGTCATAAGAAATGTTACAGCTACAAGTTGAGCAAAAAATTTAATTTTTGGAGATAGATTAGACATATCATCAAGTAGACCTGTAAAAAACATGATCGTGATTGAAGCTAATAGTGTTAAAGAAACATGACTTGTATCGAGGGTTTCTGCAAAAAAAAGTACGAATATGTAACTTAAAAAAAAGGCTACCCCCCCAAATGAGGCAACTTGACCTTGGTGCGAACTCCTCGAATTAGAGATATCGGAGAAATTGAGTTTAAATGACAACTTCCTTATTTTTGGGATCAAGAATAGGGAGCCAAGAAAGACTAAAATTGGCAAAAAAACCAATTTTGAGGTGATAAATAAAATAAAATTTTCTATGTCCATGTTATTTATAAATCAAATATAAAAAGTTTACAACAATTATTAGCCCAAAAAAAGCCCATACTAAATATTACACAAATATAAATTTAATAAATCAGATATATATTGAAACATTTACTTAAGTTAAAGATTGTTAAATTTATAATAAGTTTAAAACGATTTTTTTTTATAAAAACAAAATTAGTAAAGATCACATACTAAAAAAAGGAATTATGGTTATTTAAGAGGGTTAGATGTTTTTTGAATACTACTTAAGCTCCCCATAACTTTCTCTTAAAAATAGTTTTTAAAATGCAAAAAAAAATGTATTTATGATTATTGTGCATAATTACATTTTTTTTGATTTATTGATAAATGTTATTTTTTTAAAATTATTATCTTAATTTAAAAAAAAATATCCCTTCTAAGGTTTAGCATGTATTATTTGAAAATAATCATGTTACACAAAAAAATAAGCAAAAATAGCATTTCGCATATTTTAAGATTCAATCAAAAAACACTATTCCCATTTTACTAAAAAAAATTGAAGCAATTAATGGATTCAAACCAAATAAAAGAAATAAAAATGAGATCGCTAAAAAACACCTATTTTACTTAAAAAAGGGTGCTGCTCTCCATTTTTACCAATGCTTGCGTTTCGAATATCATGGACAATCTCTATTGATTTCCGCACATCCGAAAGGCCAAATCCATTCCCTTTTAGAATTTCTTGGTAACTTTTTGTGTGTAACTCAGTAAAACCAGCACTAAACTCCAATTCCTGGTGATCGATCGTTATTGATCGATAGGTACGCTGTCCTTTTTCTTTAACGGATTGTGGAAGGTCATTTTCGTCGATTGATAAAAACCAGCGAACTCGTGCGTTTTCGAATTCTAAATACCCAGATGCTTTGTGTTTTTCTCGGTGATGCACAGTATTCTGTTGAACGGTACCAAAGACCCAAGAGAGCATGTCATAAAAATGCACACCAATATTGGTAGCAATTCCACCCGACTTACTTTCGTCACCCTTCCAAGAATTATCATACCATTTTCCTCTTGAGGTGATGTATGTCAAATCAATATCGTATTTTCCATCTTTAACTTCCGAAACTACTTTTGCTTTTAAGGCAACAATTGCAGAATGCAAACGCAATTGCAAAATCGTATAAATATTCCCATCAGATTCCTTTTCAATCGCGCTTAATGCATCGATATTCCAGGGGTTCAGAACAATGGGTTTTTCACAAATGGCGTGTGCACCACACCTTAATGCCATTCGAATATGCGCATCGTGCAAATAATTTGGGGAACAAATACTCACATAATCTAAGGTAATATTTTGATGTCTTTTTAACTTTTCTAAATGGCGATCAAAACGCTCAAATTCCGTAAAAAAATCTGCCTTCGGAAAATACCGATCCATGATACCTACAGAATCAAATTTATCCAATGCTGCGATTAATATATTATCGGTATCTTGTATTGCTTTTAAATGTCGAGGAGCGATGTAGCCCGCCGCACCAATTAAAGCAAAATTTTTCGTACTATTCATATCTCTTTCTTCTTATTTATTCTACCGAAGTAATTTTCTTTTTACCTATTTGATGCTAGTCAAATCCTTTTTCTCTAAAAGCTAAGCATTTCTATTTTATTCCTTATTTAACAACCAAGAAGAGGATTGAATCTTATCTCCCAAACCATCTATTAATTCAATTCCTAATTCCTGACAAACAGGCACCTCTGGAATGGAATTATTGTTTTGATCGCCTCCATTAGCAAAACCAAAATCATAGGTCTCTTGAAACTTTTTGTACAGAAAACGAATCGATTTACAAACAGTTCTATCTTCATCAATCGAAATAATAGCGTTGTCAACTGCCTTAATATTCTGCACAATAAATAGCCGTTCTGCTTCCTTTTGAAATTCTTTAGCCCCTTTCAAACCTCTTTGCAAGTCACTATTTACAACAACAAAAAGAACATCACACAGGGCTTTTGCATTGTTAAAATAGGCGATATGTCCCTTGTGTATCGGATTAAAATACCCGGAAACTATGATTGCTTTTTTCTTCATGTTACATGCTATTAATTTAGATAAGTGAACTCCATAGCCATTAATGCAAAGATACTGATTTCTATTTATTTCTCCACAATTTTAATTCAGGATAACCTTTCAGAAAACCGATATTAAAACACTGCATTTCCAGTACTAGATTCCTAAATAATTTTTGCTACTAGAACGTTTATTTACTCTCAAAATTTGACCACAAATTTACCTATCGAACTTTAATAAAACAGTTCGATTCTAGCCTAAAAAAATATTTTATATAAAAAATCCCTCACATAATGTGAAGGATTTTACTTAAGTGGGCAATGAGGGATTCGAACCCCCGACCCTCTCGGTGTAAACGAGATGCTCTGAACCAACTGAGCTAATTGCCCTAAGCGGTTGCAAATATAACACTGTTTTTAAGTATACCAAACAAAAAAGAAATTTTTATTTAAATTATTTCTGCAACAACAAAAGTACTCCCTCCAACAAAAACGATATCTTCTTGATTTGCATTCAATAACGCATTTGCATAGGCATTTTCTACGGAAGCATATTTTTTTCCTAAGAGCTGAAATTCCATCGCCTTTTTTTCTATAACCTCCTCAGACAGCCCTCTTGGGATTGCTGGCTTGCAAAAATAGTAGTCCGCTTCTTTCGGAAACAGCGGTAGAATGTCTTCCAAAGATTTTTCTGCAACCATTCCTAAAACAATATGGAGCTTTTGATAGTTTTGCTTTTTTAATTGATTTAGCACCAAGGCCAAACCTTCTTTGTTGTGGGCCGTATCGCAAATTGCAAGAGGCTCTTCTTGCAAAATTTGCCATCGCCCTTTTAAAGAAGTGTTTTTCACTACCTGCAAAAGTCCGTTTTTAATATGTTCTGCAGAAACTGTAAAGCCCTTCAAAAATTGAAAGACAGCAGCTGCAGTAATTGCATTGTTTCTCTGATACTCTCCAAGTAAATCGGTTTTGTAGGATACATCTGATGTTGAAGCAAAGAAAACAGTGGCATTTACCGCATTTGCTTTTTCTAAAAAGACGGCTTTTACCGCCGCTTGTTCTTCGCCGATGATAACTGGAATTTGCTTTTTGATAATCCCTGCTTTTTCAAAAGCAATTTCTGGTAATGTTTCACCTAAAAACTGCGTGTGATCCAATCCAATATTTGTGATAACAGAAACTTCAGGCACGATAATATTTGTAGAATCGAGCCTTCCTCCCAAGCCAACCTCTACAATTGCAATATCTACATTTTCATTGGCAAAATAATCGAATGCCAAGCCAACAGTCATTTCAAAAAAAGATAATTTTTGTTTTTCTAAAAAAACTTGATGCTGACTGATAAAAGAAACTACTTTTTGCTGGGGAATCTCCTTCCCGTTAATCCGAATTCTTTCTGTAAAATTTTTTAGATGAGGAGAAGTATACAATCCTACCTTATAACCAGCTTCTTGTAATATAGAAGCAATCATATGACTTGTAGAACCCTTTCCGTTGGTTCCTCCAACATGAATTGTTTTAAACCTCTTTTCTGGACAATCAAGCGCTTTGGAAAATGCTAAAATATTAGTTAAATCTTTTTTGAATGCTATTTTTCCCTCCCGTTGATACATAGGCAATTTCGCAAACATCCAATCTAAAGTTTGAGGATAATTCATTGGACAAAAATAGGGGTATTATTTGGACAAAGAAAACTTATAAATGATCGTTCCTGTTTGTTTAGAAGGAGCCCTTGAATCTGAATTCCAGGTTGTTCTCAGTGCTGCTTCTTTTGCCGGTTTTAATAGACATGCAGCAGTATTCGTTGACCCCTTAACTCCTGCAACAGCTCGTATTACTTTCCCAGTCTTATCAACTGTAATGCTTACAACGACAATGCCTTCTTCTTCGCAATCGGGTTGTTCTTTGGGTTTTGACAAGGCTTTTCTACCGGCTAAGTTATAGTTTCCAGTTGTCCCATCGCCCAAATTGCCATAGTATTTGCTTACATCAGGATCGCCTTTTTCACTTCCTTTTACCCCTTGGTTTTCATCATCTCCCTCTCCTTTTGGCTTCCCATCTGATGCATTTCCGTTTAACAAACGCTGGAGTGCATCTTGGGTTTCTTTGGAAGGTTTTGGTTTCGGAATTTCTTTTGGTGGTGTTGACTTTACAATTTCTTTCACAGGTTCTTTAACAGCCTCTTTACCGCCTTCCATCACTGGAACATCTTTCGCTGTAGGATCTGTCAAAACCTTTTCGACAACTTTTTCTGCAGGCACTTCCTCAGGAGCTTCGGCTACTTTTTCTTTTTGAATTACTTTTGGAGGGACAATCTTCGCTGTTTTGGTAACAGGAGTTCCATTTCCTACATCTGAATCACCGTAATTAATAGCCAAGCCATATTCTTCTGGTGGATCTAGATAACGCATCCCAAAATTAAAAACCACAAAGAGCAATAACAACAGTATCATGACCGTAATTACTGCAGATTTTCGTTTGTGTTTCGTATCTAGAACTATCATTTATTTTCCACTAACTTTTACAGCTAAAACCATTTTAAGCTTGTTTCGTTGTGCAATATCGATGATTTTTACCACCTTTTCATAAGCTACTTTTTTTGCACCTCGAATCACAATACTCTTTTTCTTATCAACACCAACAATTTTCAAGAGCTCACTTTCTAGAGCTTGCGCACTTACCTTTGTTTTATTGATATAGAAATCTCCTTTTTGAGTCACAGAAATCGCAATTGGAGCTTTGTTCTCAGTCTTTCCCGAGGAACTTGGCAAAATTAAATCAATTGCGTTAATCGTGACCAGCGTCGAAGTAAGCATAAAAAATATCAACAATAAAAAAACAATATCTGTCATTGATGACATATTGAATGTTGGATCTACTTTATTTCTTCCTCTTAAATTCATATAGAATCGTATTTGATATTGAAAAGCACAAAACCTTTACTTCACGAACTTACACGGGTTCATTCAATAAGTCTAAAAACTCAACGGATTTTCCTTCCATTTGATAAACTACCTTGTCGGTTCGAACCACCAAATGATTATAGGTAATGTAAGCAATAATCCCAACAATTAAACCACCAACAGTTGTTGTCATTGCTGTATACAACCCATCTGATAGCATTTTAATATCTATTTGTCCTCCTGCATTTGCAATTTCATGAATGGCAACAATCATTCCGATCACCGTTCCCAAGAAACCAATCATTGGAGCAACTCCAGCAATGGTTGCCAATACACTGACATTTTTCTCTAATTGATATACTTCTAATTTCCCAGCAGTTTCAATAGCGGTATTGATGTCTTCTAAAGGCTTTCCAATTCTCGAAATTCCTTTTCCAATCAATCGAGACGTTGGTGTATTTTTGCTTTTACAAAGAGCAGCTGCAGCAACTAATTTTCCTTCTGAAACAGACTCTTTTATTTGATTCATAAAATTCTCATCAATTTTAGAAGCTGATTTTATGGCAAAAAAACGTTCAAAATAAATATACAACGCGATGGCCAATAACACAAAAAGGATGGCTAAGATTATTTGCCCACCAAGACCTCCATTCATAACTAATTTATAAATAGAAAGTGTTTTTTCGTTTGAAAGCGCTCCTTCTAAAACTTCTTTATTCTCTTGAAAAAATGATAACATGTAGTTTTTTTTATATTCTATATTACTAACGCGCATTTTTATTTAAAATTGCCCATCCAATTTCATAAAAAACACCATCCTGTAAACATACAAAATGATCTTTTTTATTTATATTATTTTTTAAATAAACTCCCTTAGCACAACAAATGCTGCAGACCCAATTAAAAAACCAATAAGTGCCAACCAAGATATTTTCTTTAAATACCAGAAGAAATCTATTTTCTCCATCCCCATAGCTACGACTCCTGCTGCTGAACCGATAATTAACATCGATCCACCTGTACCTGCAGAAAATGCAATAAAATGCCACAATGGATTGTCTAAAGGTTCTGAAAACATTCCTAAACTTGCTGCTACCAAAGGCACATTGTCAATTACAGCAGAACCCACTCCGAGTAAAAGAACCACTAAATCTGAAACTTTTGTTGCCTCTACTTCAGTTCCTATTAAGGGAATTCCTTGCTTTAAGCTGTCTGCAAAATTAAATAAAATTCCTAAGGATTCTAGCGCGGCAACCGCCATTAAAATTCCCAGGAAAAACAAAATGCTGGGCATTTCTATTTTAGATAATGAGGTATGAACTGGACTATGATGTGCATTCAAATCAGATGCTTCTGAATCAAAATCAGTTAATGAAAACTTTGTTCTGCTATAAATTTCTGCAAAAGTTGCCACAATTCCTAGAGACAACATCATTCCAACATAAGGAGGTAAATGAGTGACCGTTTTAAAAAAAGGTACAAACAAAATAGCCCCAAGACCTAAATACAACATTTTAGCACTGTGTTGACTTTTTGGCTTTTCAACTTCATTTTCATCAAAATTAATATCCCCTTTAAATGCAGGTAAGTAAGTCGCAATAATAGTTGGTACCACCATACACAAAAGGGATGGAATGAATAAATAGGCAAACAACATTCCAGTACTTACTTTATCGCCAATCCAAAGCATCGTAGTGGTCACATCTCCAATAGGAGAAAAAGCACCTCCTGCATTTGCAGCGATAATAATTAAACCAGCAAACCAAATTCGATCTTCTCTGGTTTTAACAATTTTCTGCAAAATTGAAATCAATACAATCGTTGCTGTTAAGTTATCAATAATCGCAGATAAAATAAATGCTAAGATCGAGAACATCCATAACAATTTCTTTTTCCCTTTAAAGGTAACAAATCCTTTAATGGTAGAAAATCCATCAAAATAATCAATGATTTCAACAATGGTCATTGCGCCTAAAAGGAAAACCAAAATTTCAGCGGTTTTCCCTAAATGATGCAATAAGGTTTCTTCTACTAAGTGCATTTTAGCTTCATGAGCTTTTTCAGCAAAACCTTCTACTAGACCATGATTTGCAGAATCAAACCAGTTAGAAAAACTATCAATTCCCAGAGCCACCAATGCCCAACAAACAGCCATCATTACTAGTGCAGGGATTAACTTATCTAACTTTAAATTGTGCTCTAAGGTGATTGCTAAATAACCCACAATAAATACAATAATAATTACTGATTCCATGAAATAAATTTAAATTAATTCTTTGAGTGCAATTTCAAATGCTGTTGAGCAAATTT
>ERZ1047472.1729-NODE-1729-length-16501-cov-6.154384_pt1 | contig 16501 bp, 12 predicted proteins | sample MGYA00383095_ERZ1047472 | MGnify/ENA primary metagenome ERZ1047472 (study PRJEB29581, sample SAMEA5548365) | metagenome | biome: marine; feature: coastal; material: water | depth 1 m | study: Short-term variability in the microbial, nano- and picoplankton... | reverse complement strand
ATTCTAACGCAGAATCGAATGTTAGTTCTAAAATTGAATACCCGACACCTGAAGTTGGAGAGGGAACGCACATAAAAATTTCTACAACTGAAGGGAATTTTAATGTTTGGACAAAAAAAATAGGAAATAATCCTAGTATGAAGGTCTTGCTTCTTCATGGAGGGCCAGGCGTAACTCATGAAATTTTCGAAAATTTTAGTGAACATTTACCTAATGCAGGTATTGAATTCTATTATTATGACCAGCTCGGAAGTTATTTTTCTGACCAACCCGACAGTCCTGATTTATGGAAAATTGATAGGTTTGTTGATGAGGTAGAGCAGGTCCGAATTGCTTTAGGTTTGAACGAAAGTAATTTTTATTTGTTTGGTCAAAGCTGGGGAGGCATTTTGGGTATGGAATACGCACTTAAGTACCAAGATAACCTTAAGGGCTTAATTATTTCTAATATGATGTCATCTATACCTGCCTATAATAAGTATGCCTCTGAAGTAATGGAGACCAAAATAGACACTGATATTCTTTCAAAAATTAAATCTTTTGAAGATGCAGAAGATTACCATAACCCAGTTTACATGGAACTTTTAATTGAACATCATTATGTGAATCATATTTTACGGCGACCTTTTCAAGACTGGCCTAAAGGTGTTGTCAGAGCATTGGAGCATTTGAATCCAAAAGTTTATATACCTATGCAGGGCCCAAGTGAATTAGGGGCTAGTGGTCTCCTCGAGAAATGGGACATTACTGAAAGCCTCAGTAAAATTACTGTTCCAACATTAGTGATTGGTGCTAAATATGATACGATGGATCCAGGACATATGGAATGGATGTCTACTCAAATTCCAAACGCCCGTTATGCATATATGCCAAACGGCTCTCATTTTTCTCAGTATGATGACGAAGATAAATATTTTAATTCTCTTATTAGTTTTATATCTGATGTTAATATCCCTATGAATTAATTTAAAACTGTATAATTGAACGATCAAATATAACTTCTTTTTTTGAGATAAAAATGAACAAGCCTAAACGCGATTACCGTGATACCTTATTTCTTCCTGCAACTGATTTTCCTATGCGTGCTGGATTGCCAAAAAAAGAGCCAGAGTGGCTCGATTACTGGAAAAAGATAAAGCTTTATAAGAAGTTGCGTGAAGCATCCAGTGATAAACCTCAATGGACGCTTCACGATGGCCCTCCATATGCAAATGGTCACATTCATATAGGTACTGCCATGAATAAAACTCATAAAGATATAATTAATCGTTCGCACCAAATGTTGGGTTATAATGCTAACTACGTCCCAGGCTGGGATTGCCACGGGCTACCCATAGAATGGAAGGTTGAAGAAGAGTTTCGAAGTAAAGGCCGAAGCAAAGATGAGGTAAAGCCTAGTGAATTTCGGAAGCGTTGCAGAGAATATGCCCAACATTGGGTTGATATTCAGTCGAAGGAATTCCAGCGCTTAGGAGTGATCGGTGATTGGGAAAACCCTTATTTAACTATGAATCCAGAAAGTGAAGCGATTATTTGTGAGGAGTTACTAAAAATAGCTTCCACAGGTCAACTTTATCGAGGTTCGAAACCAATAATGTGGAGTCCTGTTGAGCAAACTGCACTTGCTGAGGCTGAAGTTGAATATAAGGATAAAAAAGCTACTCAGATTTATGTAAAGTTCCCAGTTTCTAATGCTGCTATTTTTGTTGATTACAATGATATCTTATCTTCCGCCAGTGTAGTCATCTGGACAACAACGCCCTGGACAATTCCTGCAAATCGAGCTGTGAGTTTCTCATCGAAAATAAAATATAGTATTTATGAAGTTACGGAAATTGAAGAATCTGATTTTGATCCTTGGTCCAAGTGTGGTGATAAACTAATTGTGGCCGATGATCTTTGGCAGTCTGTTGCTAAAGCAGGCTTAATTAAATCTTATAAAAAGCTTAAAGATGTTCCTTCAAAAGACATAGAAGCGTTTGTTCTTAGCCACCCATTAAAAAATATGGATGGAGCTGAAGGAAAGTATGATTTTAGTGTACCTCTATTGCAAGGGAGTCATGTGACAGCAGAAACAGGATCAGGTTTTGTACACACTGCTCCGAGCCATGGTGAAGATGATTACGCAGTCTGGATATCTAACCAAAAAAAAATAGAAAGCTTAGGCATTGACCCTGCGGTCCCTATGACACTTGACGACGCTGGCTGTTATACTGATGTCATGCCATCCCGATTCAAAGGGTTGGATGTGATACGAAATAGCGGTAAGAAACGTGGGCAAGATGGAAAAGCTAATAATGAGGTTTTAAAGGCATTAGTTGAATGCGGTAACCTTTTATCCAGAGGTATTATTACTTTGCGCGATGCGCACAGTTGGCGATCAAAAGCTCCAGTAATACGCCGTGCCACGCCGCAATGGTTTATATCTATGTCTAAAAAAGGCTTACGAGAAAAAGCACTTGAAGCAATAGACAAAACTAAATTTTGGCCTGAGCGAGGCCGGAATCGTATTGCCAGTATGGTATCTGACCGTCCTGACTGGTTGATATCACGTCAAAGAAGTTGGGGTGTACCTATCACACTAATCATAGGCCCGAATGGAGAGTTGCATACTGATAGGGCTGATGCTGAAAGTATAAACAACCGCATTCTGGAAGCTGTCAGGAAGTATGGTGTTGACGGGTGGTTTGATACGCCTCTGGAAGAGTTTATACCAAACGTTAATAACGGGTGGCATAAAGTAAATGATATACTTGATGTTTGGTTTGACTCTGGTTGCACGCATGCATTTTGTTTAAAAACGCGGTCTGATTTACCGAGAAGAGCAGATTTGTATTTAGAAGGCTCAGACCAGCACCGTGGCTGGTTCCAAAGCTCTCTACTTGAGAGTTGTGCAGTCTATGGCGAAGCTCCTTATGACGGAGTTTTAACCGATGGTTTTGTGGTTGATGATAAGGGGCTTAAAATGTCTAAGTCATTAGGAAATACAATGAGTCCTGAGGATATCAACAAGCAGTACGGGGCTGAGATTCTACGACTTTGGGTTGCAAATTCAGAGACAACTACAGACTTAAAAATAGGGCGTGAAATTATTCAAACTAATGTAGATACCTATCGTAAATTACGAAACACGCTTAGGTATATGCTCGGAGCTCTAGATGGTTATAATCTGGCTGACACCGTTAAGTACTCCGAGATGCCAGGATTAGAAAAATGGGTATTGCATCGGCTTTCTGAAATTACACTTGAGCATGAAAGACTTGTGCGTGATCATGACCATAAACGTATTTTTACAATGCTATTTAATTTTTGTACGCTTGAATTGTCATCATTTTATTTTGATATTAGGAAAGATGCTTTGTATTGCGATCCTATTGTTAGCTTAAGGCGTCAAGCTTGCTTGACGGTTATGGATATTATATTTCAACGGCTCGCAACTTGGCTGGCCCCTGTTATGTGTTTCACAATGGAAGAGGTCTGGAAAACTCGCTTTCCAAATCAGGAAACATCGGTGCATCTTCAGTTATTTAAAAAGGCTCCAAAGGAATGGTTTAATCAAGATATAGCTAAAGACATTGAAATTATAAGAACCTTCAGAGGCCAGGTATCTGAAGCCATTGAGCCAATGCGACGAGATAAACAAATAAAGTCAAGTCTTGAGGCATCAGTAGCTGGTCCAAAAAATTCTGATTTAGTAAAAGCGACCTCAAACTTAGGAATAAGTTTGAAGAGTTCATACTCTGATCCCTGCAACCCATCAGATACTTTAGCTGACTATCTTATTGTTAGTATTTGTGAGCTTTCTGATAACAACAACAAAATAGATGTAATTGATTTGAAGGAGACTGGATTTAACAAGTGTGAAAGAAGTTGGAAGTATTTTGAGGGCGATGGAGAAATAACCGACAGAGATGCTGCCGCAGTTGAGTTTTTTGAAAACAATATTGAAATTGATTAGGTTAAAATTCTAAAATTATGCTTTTTTATATTAAGCGTCGTCCATCTTAAGTGCAGCAATAAATGCCTCCTGAGGAATTTCGACTTTTCCAAACTGCCTCATTCGCTTTTTACCCTTTTTCTGCTTGTCCAAAAGTTTTCGTTTACGTGAGGCATCTCCACCATAACATTTTGCAGTTACGTCTTTTCGCATGGCAGCTATAGTTTCTCGAGCTATTATTCTTCCGCCAATAGCTGCTTGCACAGGTATCTTAAAGAGGTGCCTTGGAATAAGATCCTTTAATCTTTCACACATCTGTCGTCCGCGACTTTCCGCATTATTACGGTGCACAAGCATAGATAAGGCGTCGACTGGATCGCCATTAACTAATATGCTCATTTTCACTAAGTCTCCTTCTTTAAGGCCGATGCTTTGATAGTCGAAACTCGCATAACCCTTTGAAACAGATTTTAATCGATCATAGAAATCGAAAACTACTTCATTGAGAGGTAATTCATATTCAACCATTGCTCTTGAGCCCACATAAGTAAGTCCAGTTTGTACACCGCGGCGATCTTGACAAAGTTTAAGTATTCCACCTAAGTATTCGTCTGGAGTCATAATTGTAGCCTTGATCCATGGCTCTTGAATACTCTCAATTTGCATTATGTCAGGCATGTCTGCTGGGTTGTGAAGTTGTATTTTTTCTTCATCCCTCATATTCAAAGTGTAAACGACTGACGGAGCGGTTGTAATAAGGTCGAGATTGAACTCTCGTTCTAGTCTTTCTTGGATTATTTCTAAATGAAGCAATCCTAGAAAGCCGCATCTAAAACCAAATCCAAGAGCAGCTGAGGTTTCCATCTCATAACTAAAACTTGCATCGTTAAGCCTTAAACGACCCATGGCTGCTCTGAGATCCTCGAAGTCGGCTGCGTCGACAGGGAAAATTCCACAAAAAACAACTGGTTGAGCTGGTTTAAAGCCATCAAGAGGAACTTTTGTGGGACGCTTGTCCTCTGTAATGGTGTCGCCGACAGCGGCATCAGCAACTTCTTTGATTGATGCGGTTAAGAAACCAACTTCGCCTGGCCCTATGGATAATGTATCTGTTGGTTTTGGTAAAAAATAACCAACTTTATCTACAGTATAGCTTGCGCCAGTATTCATAGTGCGAATTCTCATTCCCTTTTTCACTGTCCCTTCAATTACACGGAAAAGTACAACCACTCCCATGTAGGTGTCATACCATGCATCAATAAGCATAGCTTTTAGGGAGACATCGGGGTCTTTTTCCTCGGGTGCAGGAAGTTGATTACATACTGCTTCGAGTACTTCTTGAATCCCTAAGCCTGATTTAGCTGAACACTCTATTGCGTTTGAGGCATCAATGCCAATAACCTCTTCTATTTGTCCTCGTACACGTTCAGGCTCCGCTGCTGGAAGGTCGATTTTGTTTAATACCGGAACAATATCATGGTCATGATCAATTGCTTGGTATACATTTGCAAGCGTTTGGGCTTCCACTCCCTGCGAGGAATCTACAACAAGTATTGAGCCCTCACAAGCCGATAGGCTTCGTGAAACTTCATAAGCAAAATCTACATGGCCAGGTGTATCCATCAAATTGAGAACATAATTTTGACCATTTTTTGCTGTGTAATCGAGCCTAACAGTTTGGGCTTTTATTGTTATTCCTCTTTCTTTTTCAATATCCATGTTATCTAAGACTTGATCAGACATTTCGCGATCAGATAACCCTCCAGTGAATGATATAAGTCTATCCGCTAATGTCGATTTTCCGTGATCAATGTGGGCTACAATAGAAAAATTGCGTATATTTTTTTGTATAATCATATTCGGTTACTTAAAGGGCATTACAATATAAGCAAGAGTGCTTTGACACTAGGAACAAGAGGTCGCAACTGTTTCAGGTAAACTATTTCTAATTATTTCCGTTAGAGCATCAATAACTTGTAATCTAGAAAATTCTTTCCTGAAAGTCAGATAGACTTTTCTGTGCGCGCTTTTCTCATTTATTTTTGTTTTGATTATTTCTGATTTGCTGTTCCATTTGTTTCTAATTGCTAATGCCGGAATTAAAGTTATTCCTTGGCCAGATATAACTAAGTTAATAAGTGTCTCCAAACTAGTTGCTTGTAGAAATTGCTGTTGAGTACTTTGAGGCGATTTGCAAATTGATAAGGCTTGATCACGAAAACAATGTCCTTCCGCTAATAGTAGTAAATCTTCTTGGTCTAAATCTTCCATTTGTATATTATTAATTTTTGATAAGGGATGATTTTTTGGGTATAATAACCAGAAGGGCTCTGAGAAAAGCTCAATAGATGTGAGTGCTTCCTCCGCTGGTGATGTAGCAAGGACGGCCATATCTAATTTTCCATGTATTATACTATCTACTAAACGATCAGTTATGTCTTCCACATACCTTATGTTCATTTTTGTCATACTTTTGCGTAATTTTTTTGCAAATAAAGGTATTAAATAAGGTGCTATGGTTGGAATTAATCCAATAGAGATACTGCCAGACAAAGGGTCCTGAGCCGCTATTGCCACTTTATTTATTTTATCTGCGGCTAAGTTAGCTTGGCGGGCTAATGAGACAACTTTTTCACCAATTTCTGTTACTTGGATAACTTTATAATTTCTTTCAAATAAAGTAACCCCAAGTTCATTCTCAAGTTTTTTAATTTGTCCAGACAATGTCGGTTGACTTATGTTGCAGTATTCAGCCGCCCGCCCAAAGTGTTTTAGGTCAGCTACAGCGCAGATATATTTGAGATCACGTAAATTCATTGTTAAAAACTATCTTAAAGTAATAATTCATAGGCTAAGCATATCACCTGTAAATACCTTCGGCAAGTTAGTTAACGGATTAACTAAAAAGACAAATAAAGTATAAGAATATGTAGTATTTTTGCCTTTTGTTAACTCTCTTGAAGCAATGTCTAACTATTTAGTAGATTTAAATCTAAGAATATCTTTGAGGTGCGTTTTGAAAAATTATAAAAATTACCGAAACTTCTTAAAAATTGGGGCAGTTATTGCAACTTTGTTAGCATCAGGCTGTGCTACAGCCCCTAATGACCCAACAACCCCTATGATTGAGCCTGAAAACCTCAGTCAATCTGAAGAGAAGACTTATAGTGAAAGTGAACTGCTTTATGCAATTTCAAATCATTTGGGTGTTACTTCTGAATCGGCGGCTTCTGCATTAGAGCGCATGTTTTCAGATAGAGGTAGACCAGTTGGCTATATAACAGGACAAGAGGGCAGTGGTGCGGCCTTTGTTGGTGCAAGATATGGTCAGGGAACTCTTTGGATGAAGGATGGTCAAAAAAAGAAATTGTACTGGCAAGGACCGTCAATTGGTTTTGATGGTGGGATGGATGTTTCAAAAGTATTTACACATGGCTATGGTTGGAAGGAGGTAGAATATATTTACCAGCGGTTTCCTGGTGCAGATGGTGCTGCATACTTGGTGGCTGGAATGGCAGTTAACTATCAGTATGCCAACGGTATAACATTGGCCCCTGTAAGATCAGGTGTCGGTGTTAGATTGGGCGCAAATTTAAATTATACCAGTTATACACGTAACCGGTCAGTTCTTCCGTTTTAAAAATTCAAAAAAATATGGGGTTAAACACGTAAAAACCCTCCAGATTTTTCAACAGAGGTGATTATTTTTTTAGAGACCGCCTCTATATCATTATCGGTTAGCGTGGCTAATTTTGGTGATAATATTATTTCAATAGCAATAGATTTGTAACCTTTTTCTACTCCTTCGCCTCTGTAAATATCAAATAAATTGACTCCTGATATTAAGCCTTTATCCGCGGACCGGGCAGCTTGTATTATTTTTTTCGAGTCTACGCTCTCTTTTACGATAAATGCAAAATCTCGACTTATAGGCATAAGGTCTGACAACGATAACTCTTGTCGTGATTTACTTTTATTTTTTTTCTTTGGTGGTATACTGTCGGGCCAAATTTCGAAGGCTACAATTCTACAATTGATACCCATTTCTTTGAGTATTCGTGGATGTATTTCTCCAAAGTCAGCTAAAATATTCTTTGGACCCATTTGCAAACGGCTGGATCGACCTGGGTGCCAATAACTCTTTGTTGTCTCAGTACTTTGTAGATTGTCAATTTTTACATTCATACTATTAAGTGCACTTAAGACATCTCTCTTCGCCGTAAACACATCAACTATTTTTGTTCCACTCCATGAACGTCTTGGTACAACGCGCCTCAAACCTGCCAAGTTCTGATGTTGATCCTGTGGCTCAGTTCCAGTGTAGATGGGTCCAGACTCAAAAAGTGCTACATTAGGAAAACCTTTGTCAGCATTTCTCTGACTTGCCAAAAGTAAGTGGATAAGTGCGGTAGGTCTCATGCAATTTAGATCATTTGAAATTGGATTTTCGAGTAATAAATCATCAGATCCACCATCAAAAAGCTTAGCATGGCTGTGTTTAACAAAAGACCAGGTTATTGCCTCATTCATTCCGCGATTTGCAAGCGCTCGGCGCGAATGAATTGAATTCCTTTGTTTAATGGTATTTTCGTGCAAAAGTGTTCTATCAAATTCAGGTAATTTTACAGGTTTAATATTATGATACCCGTAAATCCTTACTATTTCTTCCACCAGATCGGCGCCTTCTGTAACGTCCCGCCTCCAAGTGGGAACCTGAACAGAACAAACTGAGTTGTTCTCTACTTTGAAACCTAAATCAGATAAAATTTGCATTACCTTGTCTTCTGAAATATCTAAACCTGTCAGACTTTTTACTAAACTTAAATTGAATTCTATTATTTTTGGTGGCGCAGGAATCTCGCCAGACTGAACAATTTCACTCACCTCGCCTCCACAAATATTGAGAACCATTTGAGTGGCTAAATCTAGTCCTTCCATTAAAAAGCCAGTGTCTACACCTCTTTCAAATCTGTACTTAGCATCGGTATTTATGCTGAGTCTTTTAGCTGTTTTTCTGATGGTTAACGGATCAAAATAGGCACACTCTATAAAAATATTAGTTGTGTTCTCATTGCAGCCAGTTGAAGATCCACCTATAATTCCACCAAGGCCAAGAACGTTTTTATCATCACATATAGTTACATCCTCTGTATTTGTATGGTAGCATTTTTCATCGAGCGCTTCAAATTTGACTTCTTTTCCAAGACTGACAGTTATATTACCTGAAAGCGCGTCAGCATCATAAATATGTAGTGGTCGAGCGCGATCAAATGCTATAAAATTAGTTATATCAACCAGAGCTGATATGGGCCTAAGTCCTATTGCTTTCAATTGGTTTTGCAACCATTTTGGTGAAGGACCATTCTTCACGTTTTTGATAACTCTACCAATTATAACTGGGCATTCGTTTAAAGCGTTATTTTTTAATTGAATATCAGAACTAAATTTACCTTTAATGCTTTTAATAGATTTCGTCTTTAGTATTCCAGTGCCTGCTGCTGCAAGCTCACGTGCTATACTATCAACTCCAAGCCAATCAGGTCTATTTGGTGTTACTTCAAAATCAATTACAGGATCGTCCAGATCTAGTGCTTCAGCTAAAGGGGTGCCTACAGTAAAACTTTTATCTAAATCCATTATACCTATATCGTCTTCATCCAAGCCAATTTCTTTACTTGAGCAAAGCATTCCAGATGATTCTATTCCTCGAATATTCCGTGGTTTTTTATCTAATTCGAAGTCTGCACCTGGTATATATGCCCCCATGGGTGCATATACCACTTTCATTCCTGTTTTTGCATTAGGCGCTCCGCAAACTATAGTTTTTTCGCCATCTAAAGTACTAACAGTGCAAATTTTTAATTTATCAGCATTAGGGTGTTTCTCTGCATTGATAATTTTTGCAACAGTAAAAGGTCTTAGTTGTTCTGCAGGATTCTCAACTCCTTCTACCTCAAGTCCCGTAAGAGTCATTGTTTTAACTATTTCATCAATACTCGCATCTGTCTCGAGATGCTGTTTTAGCCAACTTAAAGTGAATTTCATTAGCTTAATCCTGTAGCGAGATTTGCTTGCTGAAGGGGCCCAAATCCATAATGCTTTAACCACCTAGTGTCACTCGAGAACATATCTCTTAAATCGGGCATTCCGTATTTCAACATGGCAAGTCTGTCCACTCCCATTCCAAATGCAAAGCCTTGATACTCATCTGGATCTATACCGCAAGCTCGAAGAACATTTGGATGCACCATACCACAACCAAGAATTTCCATCCAATCACTACCTTGTCCGATTTTTATAGATGAACCAATTCTTTCATAGCGCACATCCATCTCGGCAGAGGGTTCTGTGAAAGGGAAATGATGTGGACGAAATTGTACCTCTACTTCGGTTTCAAAAAATTTAGATACGAAATCCATTAGGACCCCTTTTAAGTGTCCCATATGAATACCTTTATCAATGTAAAGTCCTTCTACTTGATGAAACATTGGGGTGTGAGTTTGGTCGCTATCGCACCGAAAAGTTCTGCCAGGGGCTATTATGCGTATCGGTGGTTCATCTTTGATCATAGTACGAATTTGAACTGGGGAGGTATGAGTTCGTAAAACCTTCTTTATATCATTATTTTCAGAGGACATGAAAAAAGTATCATGCATATCCCTAGCTGGATGACCTGGTGGGAAATTAAGCGCTGTAAAGTTATGAAAATCATCTTCTATGTCTGGGCCTAATGCTATAGAAAACCCCATATTTGAAAATATAACGGCCATTTCTTCCATGACCTGTTGTACAGGATGTAGAGTACCCTCTGAAAGATTTATTGGAAGTGACATATCAATGCTTTCGTTTTCGAGAGCTTTGTCAATTGCAATAGTTTCAAGTTCATTTTTCTTTTGATCTATTTGACTGATAATGTCATTTTTTAAGGAATTTAGAAGAGGTCCCATTTGCTTCTTTTGATCAATAGACATTTTTCCAATTTCTTGCATCATGCTCGAAATTTCACCTTTTTTACCTACCGCTGAAATTCGTACATTATCAAGGTCTTTCAAATTATTGGTTTTATAGATAATGGATGTATATTTATCCTTTATAGTCTCTATATTTTTCATGAGCTTCCTTGGGCATTATAGTAAAATATTAGGTCTTTTACGCCTCTTTTCTCTTGCGTCAACTAGTGTAAAGCATTCAAGTTTGGACTAACAGCTTGCTTTTTAAAATTTTGAGTGTTTTTTTAATTTGAGAAAAGTGTTCCGCTTTTTATTCAAAATTTTCGTATAGACCTGAGAAATTTCTGTATTTGTTAATTCAGTATTTACAAAAAACTTAAAAAAATGTTTTTGATTTGAGTAGTGTGCTATTTTGCTTCGCATGGATACATACTACAACTCAATAAGTTAAAAGGATCTGAATTTATTTTAAAAAATGATTATTCTTTAGGAATCAATTGGTAGGGAAATATCAAAAATTACATTTTCGTCAGTTTCGAGCGCTTCGATTTGACCATTAAGATCATCTATAAGCATTCCGGTAAAAAAAGGTTGGATTACCCTGCCATCTAACTCTTCAGAATCCATGTTCCCTTTCAATGCATTTTCTGTTTGTTTGTCTAATTTCGATTTTATACCAGTTGCAGAAATTACTAGGTTGATTTGGTTAGATTTTTCCTCGATCTCAATAGCTATTTGACCACCTCTCGGAACGCTTTGCGTTGCTAATATTAAGATATTAAGCAGTATACGTACTATATTTTTTTCTAATTTAAGTTCATTCGATACCCAACAAAATTTATGTTTATCTGTATTAAACATATTTTCTATAAGGTCTTTCAGTTTTTCTAGATCCATTACCCCTTTGGATGAGCTATTGGTGCCTAAAGCAATGCGCAAGTAACTTAGTTTTGCACTAGCCTGTGAAGCAGCTAACTTAATTAACCTTAGAGCATCTTCATGCATCTCCTCAGATCTAGTATCATCGAGTACTTCAATAGCCGTGTTGAGTGCCCCTATAGGACTTATTAAATCGTGGCAAATTCGGGATGATATAAGGGAGGCTAGATCTGTAGCCAGAAGCCTCTTACGAGATTCTGTCATTTTAGACTATTCGATTTAATTAGTTTATTTTTAATGAGCATTGGTGCCTTTCAGTATTAGTTTAATATCAAACCTTCATGTGGGCTATCAAGCGTAAATGCAGGGATATTTACATCATATGATTTTCCACTTATCGCCTCTTTTACGGTATAGGTGCCTCTCATCATACCGGAGGGAGCGCTTAATGGGGCACCACTTGTATATCGAAATATTTCACCAGGCTTAACTATTGGGTTTTCTCCAACAACTCCATTGCCTCGTACTTCGTGAACTTGGCCTCTTGAATCTGCTATTTGCCAAAAACGTTCTGTAACCGTAAGATCCTCAATACCTTGATTGTCAATTTCTACAGTATAAGCCCAAAAAAATCTCGAGTCATAAGGGTTTGATTGTTCGGATAAATACTCAGGTTCCACTCTTATAACAACGTCTTTAGTTCTACATTCAAATAATGGAACTGTTGAATTTTGCATTATGGATCTCTTTTTTTAGTTTATTACAGAGTGAGAGGCTATCTCTTAGTTTTGTATGCTACATTAGCAAGACTTTTTGTATGTCTCCACTGAAATATTTAACTTGAGGGTTGTTTCAAACGTCAAGGATGTTAATCGATAGTTATGAATGAAGGTATTTCACCAAAACAGGTCATAGAAAAACTGATTGAGTCAGGTCATATTGCTTGTCCAAATGTTGACCTGGATGGGAGATCGACGCAATTACAACCCGCATCTCTTGACTTAAGTTTAGGTTACACAGCCTATCGCATCAGAGCAAGCTTTTTGCCCGGGAAAAACCGAACTGTAAAACAGTGTCTTTCAGATGTTAGAATGCATGAAATTGACTTGAGTTCAGGGGCTGTTCTAGAAACTGGCTGTGTGTACCTCGTGCCGCTTCAAGAGGCTTTAAATTTACCAGATTATTTAAGTGCCAGGGCAAACCCTAAAAGTTCAACAGGAAGATTAGATGTTTTTACAAGAGTTATTTGTGACGGCGCCAATAGTTTTGACGTTATTCCAAATGCTTATCAAGGTCCTCTATATGTAGAAATTGCTCCCCGAACTTTCTCAATACTGGTAAAGCCCGGAGATCGCTTGGTGCAAATGCGATTTAGGAAAGGTATTGCAAAAACTATCAGAACCCAAACCGTGAGTATAGATTTGCAGGGCTTTAATAGTAATATTGTTGGTTGGCGTGCACGGAGGCATGCTGGGCTTGTGGACATATCTGCTGTTAATGGGCATATTGCTCGTGATTATTGGGAACCATTATTTGCGGAAGGCAATCAATTAGTTTTGGACCCAGACGAATTTTACATTCTTGCCTCTAAAGAGTCTGTGTCTATTCCAAAAAATGAGGCCGCAGAAATGGCTCCAATAGCGACAGAAATAGGCGAGTTTCGGGCTCATTACGCAGGTTTTTTTGATCCAGGCTTTGGTATAGCTGCTGTTGGGGGTGAAGGATCACGAGCAGTGTTAGAGGTTCGTGGAAGAGATGTACCTTTTTTGCTTCGACATGGGCAACCAGTTGCAAAATTAATATTTGAACCAATGATGGATATACCTGATTTTTTATATGGACAAAATGGGTCCCATTATCAAGCTCAAGATTTAAGGCTCTCCAAGCATTTTAAAGTTTAACCTGAGCAGCTAGCGCCACCTAATACGCAGAATTTTGAACAATGTGGGTGGTTTAATTTTACCGGTCTCATACTATCCTTTAACGTTTTTCCTGTCTCGAATTGCTTGTCATCCCAGAGAAGTGTACAAGCAAGAACAGACGTACCAGTTTCATTTTTACGTCGTACTACCATTCTTGATGTTGCACACATCATATCTCTAGGTTGTACATTTAAAATGCTCCAACAATTTTTAGAAATTTCTGGAACATCAATATTTTCATCCATTTCTGGAAATAAAGTAAGCATTTCTTTGTTATCCAAATCAATCTTCCATTTATTTTTTTCTATGAGTTTATGATAACCTTGTATTGCATCATACTCACTCTCTGAAAACTCAGATCTTCCAGCGATGTTTATGAGAAAGCTATTTTCATCAAGCCAATTTAACCCTTCAAGCGCGCGCCTAAAACTACCCTTTCCTCTCTCTTTATCATGACCCTCTTCTGTGTAATGATCCAGGCTTACCCTCAAAGTAAACTTATTTCCGTATTTCTGTTTAAGAGCAAGTAAGCCTTTTTGTACTTTGGGTCGCATCATTGGACGCATTGCATTTGTCAGTATCAGTAATTTGTGGCCACGTTGAAGTACTATTTCTGATAATTCAATTGCATCGGGGTTAAGGTATGGCTCTCCACCGGTAAAGCCAATCTCTATTCTATTTTTACTTATTGAGTCTATTTCGTCCAGATAGGGGAGTATATCATTTGGCTTTAAATATACAAAATGATCAGCCCGGGGGCTACTTTTTATGTAACAATTTTTACACTCAATATTACATTGCGAACCAAGGTTAAACCATAATGTTCTGAATTTTTGAAATGAAACTGAAGCTCTAATATCGCCGTTTAAAGTATAGTTAGGGTCTTGAAATTTATTTTTGTTAATTGCTTTAGACATAATTAATGAGATTATTCACTAGTTTAAAATTCGGTTTATGTGGCCCATTTTTCTGCCTGGCTTAATTGTTTCTTTACCATAAAGGTGAATAAATGTTTTTGATGTTTTAGAGAGTTCATTTAAGTTTCTATAGTCATCCCCGATTAAATTAGTCATTTCTACTTTATTTCTTGGATTTGTATCACCCAAAGGCCAACCTGCTATTGCACGAATATGTAATTCAAATTGATCAACGCAACCTGCATTTTGTGTCCAGTGACCAGAATTATGAACACGTGGTGCTATTTCGTTAACAAGCAAGTCACCATTCTCTTGTTCAAAAAATTCAACTGCTATTACACCAACGTAATCTAATGAATTTAAAATCTTCAAAGCAATATTTTGCGCATTCGCATTATCTGAAACTGGCGGTGCAATACTTTTGTGTAAAATGTGGTTCTTATGTATGTTTTCAATTAAAGGGTAAGCAGCAGTTTCTCCTGATTGACTTCTGGCTGCAATTACAGAAACCTCTCTTTTAAAACTTATGAACTGTTCCAGTATTGCGGGGCTATTTTTCATACTTTCCCAAGCTACAGATATTTCATTGTGTGATTTAATTATGAACTGACCTTTTCCATCATAACCAAAACGTCTTGTTTTTAAAACTGCAGGCAGTCCTATTTTTCCGATTGCTTTTTTTAAGTCATCAAGAGAACTTACTTTTTCAAACTCTGTGACAGGAACGTTGGCATCATCACGTATAAAATTTTTTTCTATATAACGATCTTGAGCAATTTTGAGAGGAAAAGACCCAGGATGAAGTGGTTTTATTTTTTCAACATAGGCCGCTGTCGATGCTGGGACATTTTCAAACTCGTAAGTGATAATGTCGCACGCTTCAACAAAGGCTTTAATGCGTTTCAAATCATCATATTCACCGTTTGTTTCAAACTTTGAAACCTCTGATGCAGGCCCGGAAATGTGTGGGTCATATATGTGACAATGAAATCCCAGTCGCGATGCTGCAGTGCTAAGCATTCTACCTAATTGACCACCGCCAATTATTCCAATTGTACTACCTGGGGAGAGTAGTATTTTTTCTTCACCTGACATGGCTTTAACCTTCAGGGAATTCTTTAACTGAGTTAGACTGTACTTCTCGCCAAGAGATCAATGATTGCTCAATTTCCTTATCTGAAACCGATAAAATAGATGCAGACAAAATTCCTGCATTCTTCGCACCAGCTTTTCCTATGGCCAATGTTCCAACTGGTATTCCACCCGGCATTTGAGCTATCGAAAGAAGACTATCCATTCCAGAAAGAGCTTTAGACTCTATTGGAACACCAAGAACTGGTAGATGTGTCATTGATGCCACCATCCCCGGTAGGTGAGCTGCTCCACCGGCGCCAGCAATAATTACCTTGTACCCATCTGATTTTGCATTCTTAGCAAAATTCACAAGTCTGTCAGGCGTTCGGTGTGCTGAAATAATTTTTGTAGTATATTTAATGCCGAGTTCATCAAGCACATCTGCTGAATGTTTCATAGTAGGCCAATCTGAATTTGAACCCATAATAATTGCTATCGGAACTGTCATGGTAGCTCTCTTTTAATCCCTCGCTAGAAAGCTCCATACAATAACTAATGCAGCGGGAGGGTCAAATAGAAAAATTTTTTAAATGTAAAAAATTATTCTAGGAGATAATACTTAAATAAAAATTTTATGGGCCCTGTGATTAAAACTCAGTCTTGTGTTAAGTTGGATTTCTTCTATTGTTTTCCAAGTTATACAATAATTAAGGAATTAAAAAATGGACCGTGTGTTTATTGTAACTGGTGCAGCAAATGGAATTGGTTTTGCTTGTGCTCGTAGGTTGCTTGAGGATGGTTACAGAGTTGTTTTGGCTGATA
>ERZ1047472.1727-NODE-1727-length-16511-cov-5.498906_pt1 | contig 16511 bp, 17 predicted proteins | sample MGYA00383095_ERZ1047472 | MGnify/ENA primary metagenome ERZ1047472 (study PRJEB29581, sample SAMEA5548365) | metagenome | biome: marine; feature: coastal; material: water | depth 1 m | study: Short-term variability in the microbial, nano- and picoplankton... | reverse complement strand
CGGACGCTTATTTTAGTCTTATCTCCATCAAGAATAAAGCTTTTTACCTTTTTTAATTTGATATTATAATCACCGATATCTGTTGATGGTCTAAATTTTATTTCTTTTGTGGTATTTCGTTTAACTTTTACCTTAGATGCAGACATATTTTTCTTTTTATCAAAAACATGTTTACCATAATCTAATAACTTACAAACAAGAGGATCTGCTCCTGATGGAGACACTTGAACTAGATCAAGTGACATGACTCGTGCTTTTTCAAGTGCAGTAGTAAACTCTATTAGACCCTCTTTTTCTCCATTTGGTCCAATAAGCATAACTTTACTTGCTTTTATCTTTTCATTAATAGGTGGTATTTGTTTTTTTGAAGAAGCTATGATGGATCCCTTTTAAGTTAGAGTATTAATAAAATACAAAATATTATAGTTGAGAATAGATATTTGAAAGAAAGAGTATTGATTTCATGAATGCGAATTTTAAACTAATTAATAATTTAGGTAAACCAATTTTACTTTTTATGGCTGTAGGATTGATTTTAACCATTCATTATTTAAAAGAGTAAATGCCTCTCTTTCATTCAACCTATTTTTATCTCCTTTCCAAAACTCAAAATAATAAGGAGTAAAAGAAAAGCCACCCCAATGATCAGGACATTTTTTTAAATTTTCATTTACAAGACATTTATTATAATTATTCTTAACAATATCAAATGACTCAATAGTAGCTGATTGGTCTGAAGAAATAGCTAAAGCATTTTTTTCTATGGATCTATTTCTAAAATAATCAGTATTAAAATTTTGTGATGTTTTTTCTATTACTGCTTTTAGTCTTATTTGTAAATTTATATTAGCCCAAAAAATTAAAATTGAAACTTGTTTATGTTTAACAAAATCTTTCGATTTGGGTGAGTTATAGTTAGAAAAAAATATAAACTTATTGTTGTCTATTAGTTTTAAATTTACAAATCTTGAACTGACTTCTTCAAGATCCCTAGAATAAGACGACACAGAAATAGCTTCTATGTTTTGCTGTTTTGCTCCGATAGCTTGATCATAAAAATTTTTAAGTTTTAAATATGGCTCATCATTGTTTATATTAGTGAAATTAATCATCTTGAATTCTACTGCTGTGAAAAATATGATTTATGCCTGCAAGCCAATCAGATTTACTAATCTCAAAATGCTCTTTTATTTTAGAGCAGCTTAATATTGAAAATTTTGGCCTTATTGCAGCAGTTTTATAATCCTTTGATTTAATCTTATTGACATGAACTGGAACTTTAAAGCCATACTTTTTGGCTACATTAAAAATTGACTCAGAAAATTCATGCCATGAGCAAGAACTATCACCACAATAATGATATACATTAGATTCTAATTTTTCTTGCATCAATTTTGGTGCAATACTAACAATAGATTTAGCAATGTCTTGAGCATAGGTTGGGCAACCAAATTGATCTTCAACTACTTTTATTTCTTTATTTTTCTTACCTAACATAATCATAGTTTTTAAAAAGTTATTGCCATACTCACTAAAAACCCAACTTGTTCTAATAATAATATATTTACACTCAGAAGATTGAATTGCATGCTCACCTGAAAGCTTAGATGCACCATAAACAGATTTAGGATTTGGTTTGCAAGTCTCTTTATAAGCACCTTCGTATAATCCATCAAAGACATAATCGGTTGAAATATGCAGCAACCAAGTGTTAAGTTCTTTACAAATATTTGCTATTATTTCTACAGCAGTGGAATTAATTAAATAAGCTAATTTTTTTTCATTTTCAGCCTCATCAACCGCAGTATATGCTGCAGCGTTTATAGTAAGATCAGGTTTAATGGAAAGCATTTTTTTTCTCATTAAATCAAAATCTGAAATATCTACATCTAATCTAGAAAAAAAAATTAATTCATGATCAGTGTTTCTAAACTGATCATAAAGGCATTTGCCTAGTTGGCCATCACTACCTAAAACAAGAATTTTCATTTCTATAAATTGATTAAGTTTGATGCATTTTTATCTTTTTCAGAAAGAATTGGATTTTCAATAGGCCAATCAATTCCTAAATCACGATCATTCCACAAAAGTGCACCCTCGTCAGAAGGATCATAATAATCAGTACATTTATATTCAAAATCTGCTATCTCAGAAAGTACACAAAAACCATGTGCAAATCCAGGAGGAACCCAAAACTGTTTCTTATTATCTGCTGATAAGATAACACTTTCCCAACAGCCATATGTAGAAGAATCATCTCTTATATCGACAGCAACATCAAAAACTTCACCGCTAACCACCCTGACTAGTTTGCCCTGAGGCTTTTCCTTCTGAAAATGAAGGCCTCTTAAAACTCCTTTAGCTGATCTAGAATGATTATCCTGAACAAATGGCAGGTGAATTCCAGCTAATTGACTATATTTTGATGAGTGGAATGATTCAAGAAAAAAACCTCTATCATCGCCAAAGACTTCTGGTTCAATTATTATACAATCTTGTATACTTGTAGGAATAATATTCATGTTTATTCTGCTAGTAGTTTTAACAAATATTCACCATAACTTGTTTTTTTTAAAGAGTCTGCTTGCTTTTTAAGATTTTTTTTAGACAGCCATTTATTTTGATAAGCGATTTCTTCAAGGCATGCCACTTTAAGCCCCTGACGATTTTCAATGGTTTGGATAAATTGGCCTGCTTCCATTAATGAATCATGAGTTCCTGTATCTAACCAAGCAAAACCACGACCTAAAAGCTCTACCTTTAAATTATTATTATTTTTATATATATTATTAATATCTGTTATTTCGAGTTCCCCGCGATCGGATGGTTTAATATTTTTTGCAATTTCTACCACATCGTTATCATAAAAGTAGAGTCCAGTTACAGCATAATTTGAACGTGGGTCAGAAGGTTTTTCTTCAATCGATAGTACTTTGCCATTAACATCGAACTCCACAACCCCAAATCTTTCAGGATCATTAACATGATAACCAAAAACAGTTGCACCACTCTGATTGGATGCCCTCTGTAAATTTTCTGAAAAGTGCTGACCATAAAAAATATTATCACCAAGTATCAAAGCTACTTTATTATCACCAATAAAACTTTCACCTATAATAAATGCTTGAGCCAAACCATCCGGAGAAGGTTGAACTGCATATTCAAAACATACCCCAAATTTACTGCCGTCACCTAAAAGGCTTTTATAACTTTCAATATCTTCTGGAGTTGAAATTATTAATATATCTTTTATACCAGATAACATAAGTACAGATAAGGGGTAATAAATCATTGGCTTGTCATATATTGGTAAAAGTTGCTTGGAAACACCAAGGGTAATTGGATGAAGCCTTGTTCCCGAGCCTCCAGCTAAAACGATTCCTTTTCTATTATTAGAATCCATCTTATTTGCGCTTATAGTTTCCATTAATAATTCTCTCCCACCATAAATTATTGTTTAAATACCATTTGACTGTTTTATTTAACCCTGACGTAAAATCTTCCTCCGGGGCCCAATTTAATTCTTTCATGATCTTAGAAGAATCTATTGCATACCTCTGATCATGGCCCGGCCTATCATTTACAAAAGCTATTAAATCTTTAAAGTTGGTTACACCATTAGGCTTATCATCAACCAATTCACTCAAAATAGTACAAATTGTTTCAACAACTTCAATATTTTTCATCTCATTATTACCGCCAATATTATATGTACTCCCAACATCTCCAAACAAAAGAACCTTAATTAATGCTTTGGCATGATCTTCAACATAAAGCCAGTCTCTGATCTGGAGTCCATTGCCATAAACTGGAATCTCTTTCCCATTAAGTAAATTTATGATTGTAAGCGGTATCAATTTTTCCGGGAATTGGTTTGGCCCATAATTATTAGAACAGTTAGTTACAATGATTGGCAATCCATAAGTCCTTCCCCATGATCTCACAAGATGATCTGAACTTGCTTTACTTGCAGAGTATGGAGAAGAAGGTTTATATGAAGTTTTTTCATGGAATTTACTATCAGTTCCATGAAGATCTCCATAAACTTCATCTGTTGATATATGATGAAATCTAAATGAATTCTTGGTATCCCCTTCCAAGGAATTAAAATGTGCCCTTGATTCTTCAAGAAGATTAAAAGTTCCAATGATATTAGTATCAATAAAAATTGATGGACTGCTAATGGAATTATCAACATGGCTTTCTGCGGCTAGGTGCATTACTGCATCAGGCTTATATTTTAAAAAAATATCTTTGACATTATTTCTATTGCAAATATCTATATTCTCAAAAAAATAATTTGGATTCATAGATACAGAGTCTAAAGAATCTAGATTGCCGGCATATGTTAACTTATCAATATTTATAACACTGTGATCAGTATTCGATAATATTTGCTTTATCAAGGTGCTTCCAATAAAGCCGGCACCGCCCGTAACAATGATTCTCATAATATGTAATTTCGTTAATAGTTAAGTAAATGATTAGCTATTAATCATTTAATGAATTAAGTATTTTATCATACTCATTAACAACTCTTTCCCAAATATACCTTTTGTTTGCAATATCAAGCATATTATTTTCAACCCTAGATATCTTTTTAAGATCATTCCAACTATTATTTATTACCTCTAAGAGTTCTTCTTTATCTTTGAAATAAATTGCTAAATTACTTGTTGTTTCTAAATTATAATTTACATCATAAACAACACAACATAGACCTAAATTCATAGCCTCAACAAGGGATGGGTTAGTGCCACCAACACTGTGACCATGAATATAGAACCTACAATTACCTCTTAATTCATCAAGAATGGACTGATCATATATTGGGTCTAATAATATTAAATTTTGAAACTTTGAAAATTTATCTTTTAACTCAATTCCATATTCGCTATTGGACCAGTTACCAATGAGAATAAATTTTTTATTTGTTACTGAAAATGCTCTCAAGATTATATCTAAATTATTTTCAGGAACTATCCTGCAAACTTTGAAAGCATAATTGTATTTTTCTAAATTATATTTGTTAAGTGTGGCTTTACTAATGTCAACAGCCTTAACATGATCGCCACCATACTCTGCAATATGAGATTCAAGTAAATAACTTTTTTTAATATCATCTTGAATAACTTTATTATCAGCGACTATGATGTCTGCAAATTTAATTCCAAAGTATTCAGATAACTTTAAGAATTTTCTTGTAAAAAAATTCCACTTGGTCCTTTTCCATTCAGCCCCATCAGGATTAAGTATAATTTTAGATTTAAATAACTTAAAAATAGGAAAAAACACACCACCAGATAAACCCAATACAAGAACGATATCAGCTTTATTAAACGAAGCATGTAACATCGAAAAGAAATCATAAAAAATACTCTGAAACCCATTTGCTTTTAATGGAACAACAATAGGGGTAGCTCCATACACATTATTAATATTTGATAAATCCTCAAATTTGCTGGTGTAGACATAGATATTATATTTATGATTTAGTGCCTCAATAAGCTTAGAGACTAATTTATCCCAACCCCCATAATTAACTCCCAAACCATTAGTACCAACTATATATATTGATTTTTTTTTACTCATAAACTTTGTGAATTAACTCTCAATGAAATTTACTATACTATTTTTAAAAATAGTTGAATCAAAATCCTTAGATCTTTGTCTGCTGCTAATTGACATTTTACGATATTGATTAATATCTGTCGCAAGAAGTATAATTTTTTTTGCTATTTCATCTATATCGTAAGAAGAAATAAGGTACCCATCAACCTCATTCCTCACTATTTCTTTAGGTCCGCCTACAGGCGGTGCTATAACTGGAATTCCAAATGTCATTGCCTCTAGAATTGTTAGCCCAAAAGTCTCAATCCACTGGTCAACTCTCGAGAGATTAAGAACTAGGCTTGAGTTTTCGTAAAATGGGACAAGATCTGGTTGCTTTGGATAGAAAGTAATATTTGAAGGTTTTTCAACGCTTCTAAAGTATGAATTTATCTCATCAGTTTCCGCATTTAGTATCAGTATAAAGTTTATATACTTATTAGAGCTACAAATATTTGCAACTTTTAAAAACTCGTAAACTCCCTTGTAGTCCTTGAGTGAACAAGCCATGGTAACATTGAAAGCTGCATTCTGTTCATAACGATTACTATAATTATTTGATTTTTCAATAAAACTAGACGGTAGAGAATTATATATTACTCTTGAAGTAACATTCTTTATAGGCTCTTCCTTTTTGAGATACTCGGAGACATAGATAATTTTTTTTGCAGTATGCTTGATAATAAATTTAAGAAATATCTTTAAAGATACTGGTTTTAAAGAGGTCTCATGAATATGAAAAATAACATCTTTACCCATTATTTTGCCTGCCAATGCCGGCCCAAATGAAAGCATGGTATTGACATAAATAACACAGCTAACTCTATAGTATTTAAACATTTTAAAAAAAAGAATAACTTGAGAAAAAAAATAGTAAGCAAGTGTGAGTAACCTTATATTACTTCTTCTATAAAAAAATAAGTTTTTATCTTCAGATTTATGGTTTAAAAAACCATCACCATTTCTTCCATACATAAGCATAAATGACATTTCTCTATCTTTATGAAAATCAACTATATCTGATAAAACTTTAGTACTTCCGCTGTAGTCGTTTAAAAGATGTATAAAGATAGTCTTCATAAAATATTGAATGCTAGGCAATGAATAATCATTTTTAAATTTCTTTTAAAACCTTAGATGGAACACCACCAATGAGTTGGTTATTTGAAAATGACTTATTAACTACAGCCCCCGATGCAATTACACAATTATTTCCAATGCTTACTCCATCTAAAATTGTGACTTTTGAACCAATCCAACAATTTTTTCCTATTGATATTCCCTTTCGCGTCACGCCCTGATCTCTAATATTAAGATTATTATTAGTAAATATATGGTTCTCTGGGTGTGCAGAAAAGTACTGACCTATAATCGTATCTTCTCCAATACTTAAACCTCCTCCTCCACCCAAATAAGCAAACTCACCAAAACCAACATTATTATCAATAGATATATGACTTCCTATATTATTATAGGAGGTGGAGATAACAACTTGAGACATTGAACCAATGCTAACATTGTCTCCTATTCTTATTGGCCCCCTCCCAATAGCACTCAATGTTACATAATCTCCAATATTCACATTATTCCCTACAAAAATATTTTTTTTATTAACTAGCTTTAGGCTTTTGCCTACAAAAACTCTATTAAAATTTTTGTTTTGATATATAAATCTTATTCCTCTTAATAAACTAGTAATTTTCAATAAAAATAGCGCAAATAGAGAGCCTGACGATAGGTTGTCATCAAATTTAAAGTTTTTATTCTTAGTTTTATTTATATAGAATTGCATTAAAATTTTTATCATAGAATGTCCCTTATTTTCTTCAATATACTTGAAATTGAATAATCTAAAGAAATATTATTTATTACAAAGTATCTATTTTTATTAAGATTCAATTCAGAAAATAAAAGTATATATTCATTTGTTAACTCTGTGATCGTTTCTTTGTCTAACTCTTTTTTTCTTTTGAAAATTTCCTCAGCAGGAGCATATAAAAAAAAATTAAGATCTGGTTTTTTGATAAATAAATAGAGAAATTTGATCAAATTTTTATTAATAGAGATATTTGCTCTCTTAGGATCAATAATGTAATCGAAATAATACCTATCATATAAAATTACATTATTGTTGCCTCTGTATTTAAATGAGAAATATAGCTGCCCAAGTATATAATCAAGATAATAATAAGAAAATCTTAAAAAAGAAGATAAATTAGATTTATTTGATCCTTGTCTGGGAAGAGAATCTGTTGCAATCTTTTCAGCGTTATTTTTTCCATACTTGAATGAGCTTAAAATTGGTAAAATTTGTGGCCGGGATCTCATTTGAATGATATTTAGATCCATTAGCTCAAGCTCTTTTTTCAGTATATCAATTACGGTACTTTTTCCTGCGCCGTCTACACCACTAAAAGTAATAGTTTTATATCTAAAATTATTCATTTAAGGCTCCATTATTTTTATTAATATCAGATAATGCATCAATCCAGCATTGTATTAACCAAAGAGCTTGCTCATGAAGTTTTTCTTGTTCTATATAAAGATTTATATAATAGGAAGAAACATGTAACAAATAAAAAATATAATTTGTATTTAAATTTTTTATTTTTACTTTACTGTATTTACTCTGATTTATCTGATCAAATATTTTTAATAAATCTAATTTAAAATCGATAAATTTTGACTGCTTAATAAGAACATTTGACTGGAATGCATAGTGAAAAATATCATAAAAAATTGGAAGTGATAAACCACTAAGCTCCCAGTCAAATATAGATATCTTAGATTTGTTCTCATTAAGATATATATTCCAGGGAGTAAAATCACCATGCGCTAGTCCACATTCAATTAATTCCTCTTGGTCTAACAGTTGCATTGTTTCTTGCGCAATGTCTACATATTGATTTATAGACTCAGTACAAAGATCATTATCAACTGGCTTCATTTTCTTAAATTCAGAGATATTTGAGAGAATAGGATATGAATTAATCAAAGAACTTAATTTTATAGATAATGAATTGATGGCATTAATTTCATTAATAGCATCAAAATGAATACTTGATAAATTCAATGGCTGCGATTGTTTTTTTGGTTTTATATTTGTTACTTCAATTAAGAACGGAAGTTTTGATTTTAGTACTTTAGGACAAACTGCATACTTAAGATCTTTCTTTGCAAGGGTATTAAGAATCATAGATTCATTATTAATTAATAATTCTGAGTTATCAGAAATAGCCAATTTTAAATAGCTTGATTCTCCATTTAATTTATTAATATTAACTACTATTTTTTTATTTTTGCCTGCTGTACCAAAAAATATCGAATGACAGATGTTATCAGAATTAGAGCTTAATTGATCTAGCATGCTATTTTTCATGACTTCAATGTCTATTTTATGAGCAAAGATAATATTAAATAGCCTTAACTTGAAAAGTAGTTTAATTGAGAATTTTATTAACTTAGATTTAAGTGTTGATGAGCTATAAAAATTTAAAAATGTTGGGTTTTTTAAATTTGATTCATACATCCATCTTATTGATTTATCACCATTATAGATATAACAATAATTAACAAGATTAGCTTCATGATTTTTTGAATAAGCCAGTCTTTCAATTAGTGCCTTATCTTTCTTTATCATTGAGCTTAATACTGATTAGTTAAAAAGGCTTTAATATCAATTGAAGGTTTATAATTCAGTTTTTTATAAAGCTTAGACGAATCTAGAACCATGCTTTGTAGCATATTGTTGGGGTCAGCGTTTTTAGATTCTATTTTACAACCAAAGACTTCATTAAATATAGAAGCTAGCTCATTTAAGCTATAGTTTTCATGATGTGAGAGATTGTAAGTTCCATAGATAGAATTAACTATAATTAAATATATTGCATTAGCTACATCATAAGCATTTATAAAACTTCTATGCTGGTTGCCGTCACCATGAATAGTTATTTTATTATGCTTATCAGAAGATTTTAACCACTCATAAATAATACCTTTTGTATTCTCTTTACCATATATTGAGGGCAGTCTTAAGATGGTGAAATTAAAATTAACTTTATTTGAATGAAACACTATAGCCTGCTCACACCAACTTTTGATTAGCCCATAGCTAGTATTAATCTTACCCCTGAAACTCTCATCAATTGGCTGTGATCCAGAATCACCATAAACTGCTCCAGTGGAGCTAAAAATTAAATGTATTTTCTTTGAAGAAATTTCATTTACTAAATTAATTGTTGAATTTAGATTATCTTTTATGGAATCCTCATAACTCTGAGAGAACCTTCCTGCTAAATGAATCAGTACATCTGGAAAGCCTTGATTTGAAAACATTTCATGAACCTCGGATGCATTAGATAGATCACATTTATATTCGATTATATTAATATTTTTTTTTAATAGGAAGTTTTTAGTGATGGTACCTACAAAGCCAGAGCTACCAGTAACTCCAACTTTCAAAACAACCAGTCTTCTTTTTGAAGTACTTTAGCTAAGTCATTTGAAGATATTTGTTTTGCATTTCTTGAATTAAATTCAGAGGTCTCAATAGATGCAAAGTTTTGATAAGCATTTTCTAAGGAGAAGTGTTTATTTTGTGGAAGCACAACATAATAAGTATCATCAATAATTTTAGTAAATGGTGCTTCATTTTTTGAGACTAGCACCTCATCAAGCTTTTCACCTGCTCTTGAGCCAATAATTTTAATTTCAGTATCTTTATTACCAAAAAGATCAACCATGCATTTGGCAATATTTTCAACAGATGTAGCAGGCATTCTCATTACAAAAATTTCACCGCCAAGCGATCTTTTTACAGCTTCAAAAACTAGCTTTATTGCGTCTTTTGTACTCATAAGATATCTAGTCATTAGTAAGTCAGTGACTGTAATGGAGTTATCAGACAAAATTTGAGATTTAAATAATGGAATTACGCTTCCATTGGTTCCCAATACATTTCCACCTCTAATACAAACGAAGCTTGTATCAGTTATATAGTTATGAGATGCATTTATTATCATTTTTTCAGAACATGCTTTTGTTACGCCATAGTGATTGAATGGATCAACTGCTTTATCTGTTGAAATATCAATGACTTTTTTAACGTTATTTTCGATAGCAGATTCAATTATATTTTGAGTACCATAAATATTTGTTAGAACTGCCTCCCATGTGTTTTCTTCACAAACAGGTACATGCTTCAAAGCTGCTAAATGAAAGACATAGTCAGCATTTTTCATAGATAAAGTTAGTATATTTTTATCTCTAATATCACCAATGATAAATTTTAAACGAGGGTCATTCTTGAACCTAGCCCTCATTTCAACCTGTTTATGCTCTCCCCTAGAATAAACTCTAACTTCTTTTGGAGAATGATTTTCAAGAAGTTGGGTTACAAGCTCATTTCCCCATGACCCGGTACCACCTGAAATAAAAACAATATTATTGTCAAACATAAATTTAACTACCTTGAATTAAAATATCTATTAAAATCTAGGTGTGATTATAACCGATATCTAGAAATACTTTTCAAAATCGCTAGAATTTTCATTTGAAAAACAGTAAATATAAGAAAGGGTTTTAATAATAGTGCCTTTGCTCTTCCTAGGTAAAGATAGTTCTCTATATAGTAAAGCAAACTATTGTGAAAAATTTTTATTTGTTCGATATTTGTGTAAATAGCGCCTATGGTCGTAGATGCAAAATGCTTAATATTAAGATCACGAATAAGATAATTTTTTTTATTTGCTCTTAATGTTTTCTCATAAAGAATTCTTTCTTCACAAAATAAAAATGTGCCTTCATCAAAAAAACCTATATTATAAAAAAATTTATATTTAGTGAATAAGAACGATCCTGATAAAATCTCAACTGGTAATTCTTTAGTAGCATTCTTTAAGTTATAGCTATTTTTTTTTGCAACGAGCTTTGAAAAAATTAAGAATGAGGATAATATTTCCTGAAAATAAGTTGGTGATTTTTTTGCACAATATTGATTTACAACCCCTTCATTATTAATACTTGCTGGAGCTATAAAACCAACATCAGCAATTAATTCATACCTTTCGGCTAAATTATAAAAAAGTAACTCATCAGTGATTTTAATGTCCGGGTTGAGGATGGCCAAGTAATTAGTGTCTTTTGAATCTAAAAATCTTAACCCATAATTGTTGCCGCAAGCATAACCTCCATTTGTATCTGATCTAATAAGCTCAACTCTTTCTTGCTTAATTGCTTGTTTAAGGGTTGAATAAGAATTGTCAGTTGAACAGTTATCGACAACAACTATATTCATATCTACATGCTTTTGCATTAACAAATCATTTACAAGTACTAATGTATCTTGTGAATTATTAAAATTTAATACAATGACATGGACTTTTTGATTATTGCTCATTAAATACATTCTCCATGTAAAAAGTATGTAACATTTTGCCTTTAATTTCCCAGCTTAACTCATTATTAAATTTTTTCAGTGCACCGCGACTCAATTCTGAGTACAAACCATCATCTTTATATAAACTTTCAATAGCATCAGCATATAGCCTATTAGTATCATGGTTACTATTTATATCAACTTTTATCCCACAACTACTATCAATTATCTCACCAGAACCATATCCATTAAAGCATATAATTGGAAGTCCATATGAAAAACCTTCTGCAAGAACTGCTCCTGCCCCTTCATGCGATGGAGTAAGCATAATATTAGATCTCATGTAAAGCTTGAACAAATCAGACTGATCAATCCAATCAATAAAATGAATACTATTTCTTGATTCAAGTTGGCTTGCAAGCTTAACAAGCTTTTTCTTTGATGGTCCTGAGCCAACTATTTTTAGCTGTACAAGTTTTTTCTGTTCATAGCTTAATCTTTTATAAAAGAGATCAAATGAGTTTATTGAAATATCAAAAGATTTAATTGGAACTAATCTTCCAACAGATATAACAGTAAATTTTTCATTAGTAGATAATATTTGTTCTTTATTAAATCTGGAATGTGGTATTTGTGAGGATACTGTAGTTAATAATTTGAACTTATTATCTTTAATATTCAGTCTTTCTTTGACAGCAACACTTGAACCAATTATTAAAGCTGCTTTATTTTTACATAGTATTAAAAAAGGGTCTAAGTTCCACCTTAACCATTTTAATAAAAATTTAAACCTATCTTGTAATAAATAAGAATTTGATCTAATAAAAAATTTTCGCATTGGTTCATTATGATTAATTGGGCCCCATATAAATGGCTTTCCTAGGATCCATAGAAAGCTTGGAACATGATCAGCATGAAAGTTGATATGTTGTGTGAAATCAAACTTTAACTTTTTTCTTAAAATAAATAAAGGAAGACCAATTTGCCATAAATTATAGTAAATAAATGACCCTCTATTCCCTTTCTTCCAAAATCTTAGATAGTAAGGCAGGTCATAGTACTCAAAAGACAAATTAGAAGTATCAATATTAAATTTATCTATAAATTCATCTATTTTATCTTTATTATTCTCTCTTGTGATGGCTATTACATTGTAGTGCTTTGAGATTTGATAAGAAAAATTCCAGCCAGTACCTGATTCAGAGCCTTTATAGGGATTGATGTCATAGCAAGATAACACTACTGTTTTCATTTGCTTAGTTTAATATGTTTGCTAATAATAATATCAACTTCGTTAATTAATTTTTTTAAACATTCATCAGAACTTGATGATGATAGATCGATAGATTTTCCAAAATTCTCAAAAAGTATTTTAGGAACAAGATATTTCTTACTAACATTAGTTAATAGAAATAAATTTTTGTTATATGAATGAATCTTTTTATTAATTATCATTAAATAAAGTTTGGTTATTTTTTTTACATTTAGCCTTTCACTGTTTGATATAAAGATATTTGAAGTTACTTCTGGCTGGATTTGATCACCCGAAGAGGAGTATAAAGATATTAATTGATTTTTTATTACATTTACCTGGCTGTACTTGCAAACAATAAATATCATTCTTTGATAACTTTTTATTGGTAAAAGTTTAATAATTATAATTTTCTTTAAAATACGAATTATCCAAAATGGAAAAAAAGATAGCTTATAACCAGATAGTCGGTATCTTAATTGCCACTTTTTTATGTAAGAAAGTTTCTGTTGCTTTAAAATTATCTTTTCTGTAATTAAATCGTCAATTTTAAGAAAGTTAATAGCATTATTAATATTACATTTAATTCTATTAATGTCTTTTTCTGATAAATGGCCTGCATAAGATAACTTATGAGAAAGAGTTAATGTAGATGATAAAAATGAAGCATTAAAATTTGAGCTAAAAAAATTTGAGTCAAAATCCTTATTCACTTCCCCGCACCAGCCCACTCCGTCAAAAAAATCAATTTTAAGTGACTCTAATCTATATATGTCTAGATTAGTGATGACTATTGAAATTAAATATGGGATTTTTCTGTAAGAAATTAATTTCCAGTTGTTATGCTGCATGGCTTCTATAAAGAAACTTGACGCATTTATAAAATCGCCTTTTGGCATTACTATATCAATATCGCTTGTTCCTTCAACTTTTTTTATGTCTCCTCTAACTAATATTCCTTTAAATTTCTCAATAAGAACTTCTTGAAAGATTTCGTTTATATTTTTATTTGTTAGCATTTATTTTTTTACAATCTTTTTATAGCCTTTTATAAGGCTTAAGCTTGCAGAATTCCAATTAAAGGTACTACTTATAAGTTTGAAACCGTTCATAGAATGCTTTTCCCATATTTTGCTATTATTCAGAGCCTCTTCTATAGAGTGGCTCAAACCAAAAACAGTAGACTCAGACATAAAAAAGCTATTTGTATCAAAAAAATGAGCTGCTTTAGAAGATCTTGTAATTATCAAAGGCGTGCCAACAGATAAAACCTCCATTGCTGCAATAGAAAAAACATCTGCTTTCGATGGATGAATAAATAAATCTAATGATTTTATAAAGTTATACTTGTCTTCTCCGTATTTTGGGCCAACCCAATCAATGCTGAGATGTGTATTTTTATTCAAAATAGTTCTTAGATATTTTGAATCTGGGCCTGCGATAACAAACTTAATTTTTTTATTAAATTGTACCTTCTGAAGTGCGTCAACTAAGTTTTGTATATTTTTTTCTTTGCTGATCCTTCCTAAAAAACCAATTTTAATCTCATCTTTAAGACTAATATCAAAATTTTTTTTTGCATTTATATGTTTAATATCGTCTAAATCGATTCCATTTGGAGCATAAATAAATTTCTTTGGATTAAATCTGGATAAAATTTCTGAAGATTCTTCTAATGCAAGGATATGAATAGCAGCTGCATTTTCTATGTGCCTTTTTTGAACTAAATAATCAAATAATTTTTTCTTAATTGATGACATGCTTGGGGATAGGCCATTATGCAAAGTTAATACATAAGGGGTATGGAGTTTCTTGGCTAGCATTGCGACCAATATATTTTGAAAATTATATAGCCCATGTAGATGAATGACATCGGACCATTTGATATGCTCTACTAAATTTTTTAAGAACAGTGGTCTATATAAAGAAAAAACTTTGACATCAAAATTATCTCTATTAACAATTTCACCCTCATAATTTGAGTTGCTGGCGTAACCAATCACTTTGACTGAGATGCCATTCAAAGACAAGTATTTACACAAGCCAGCAATAACTTGATTTACACCATTAGCTCTTTCTTTGTTAGCTTTTCCTAAGATAAAGTGAAATATTTTCATAGTTTATTGCCTATTTTAGATTATATTCTGATTACTAATGTCTGAGCATTTTTTAAGAACTATACCAATAAGAGTCAGCAATAAAACTGGTGATTCAGGAGTATAAAAACCCATTATAAAAAAAGTTTTTAAGATAGTTATAAAAACAATACTTGGAGCTATAATTCTTATGAAATCCTCTTCAGATTTATTGTTCAATTCATTAGAAAGTGTATTTCTTACAAACAGGTAAAGGAATTGAAAAAATAGTAATACTCCAAGAGGTCCTGACTTTAAGAGTATTGTTATAAACCCATTATGGAAAAAAGGTATTTGTTGAAACTTATTCTCAAATATACCAGCTGCAGAGGCATAAGATCCAAGGCCTTGACCAAATATGAGTTCATAAGAACTCCCCTCAGTATATTTTGCCAAGCCTAAGAATGCTTCTTGGGATCTCCAGTATAAATTTATAAGATTTGCATCAGGAGCAACCGCATCCGAGTCTCTATAATCTCGAACAATTATCTCACTATAAGAATTTAACACTTTCGAAAGAAAATTACTTGCACCCTCTTCTGGGATAGCTACATTAAGAAATGACCCAAAAAAAACTGGGATGATAATAAGAAAGGAAACTAAAAATAACTGTGTCTTAAAATTGATTAGTTTTGTTATATATGGATAAATAATAATAACCAAAGTAATAAGGATGTTTGTTCTTGAAAATGAAATCATAATAAGAAAAAAAAGGGTGGTTAAGATTAGAGTCATGGATAGTGGTTGAAATAACTTAAAATTTGCTTGATAACTCGCATAAGTTATTAAGAATCCAATGATTGCAAAATCACTATTCAAGCCAAAAATATATCTTGATTCGAATGATAAACCCTGGCCTAAAAATAAACTTAAAATAAAATCAATGTAGAAATAAAAGGTAAGAAATATTGAAGAAAATACCATCAACCGTAGTAAAAAATTAAAGCTTATACCCCTTGATAGAGCTGAATAGCCTAAAAATATTAAAAGAATTGGTTGAAAAAAATAATAGCCATCTCTTATATAGTTATAAGGTTCGCTTAAAAAGCTTTGAAACCCCATTAAAATTGCGACAATTAATATATAAATAAGTGGCCTTATTGACTGTAAGAAAAAAAGACTAACTTTTGGACTTAAA
>ERZ1047472.1721-NODE-1721-length-16531-cov-11.045278_pt1 | contig 16531 bp, 16 predicted proteins | sample MGYA00383095_ERZ1047472 | MGnify/ENA primary metagenome ERZ1047472 (study PRJEB29581, sample SAMEA5548365) | metagenome | biome: marine; feature: coastal; material: water | depth 1 m | study: Short-term variability in the microbial, nano- and picoplankton... | reverse complement strand
TTTACTGACTTGCAGGAACACCACCTCTATTCACCTATCAATTTCAAGCTGAACCGTGCCGCTGCTCTCGCCGAGTGGCGTCAATTATCGGGTGCATAGATTCAGGTTGCACCAGCAATGTGATGCGATTTTTCATTGGTCTGACAGCACCCCTTGGGGCCACCAAGTGACGTAATTAACGAGATTATACCTCAATGTAAGCACCTCCGAACTACACATGCAAACTGACGGACATAGTGCCAGAGATCTGTTGTGAAATGATTAACGACTATATTTTTGAATCACCCATGCATCGCGTTAGTGTGCGAAAATTAAGTTATTGATATTTCTTTGGAGGTGGGGCCCGATAAAAGTTTTTAAAACAGCTTTAATTGTGTAGGCTCTGCGTAATGCATGGGTAAAAAGCTATGATCAATGAATCCGATATGCACTGTTACTGGTGGGAGGAGGCTCCTCCGTATTATGCTCCTGCTGCAACATGGCAAAACCACTCAGACATCGTGATTATAGGATGTGGTTTCACTGGCGTATCGGCAGCATTGACACTCGCGCGTGCAGGGCGTGATGTTGTAATTTTAGAGAAAGGCCTGATTGGAGGGGGAGCATCGACAAGGAATGGCGGCATCACAAGTGGCAACATTAGATTAACTGAAGCACAACTGGCAAAGAAATTTGGGAACGTACGAGCTCAACTTTTTACAGATGAATCTGTCGCTGCAAGAGCGGATTTAGTGCAGTTTATCAAAAATAATAATATTGATTGCGATTATCAGCTTAGCGGTCGCCTTGTTGGACTATCAACGTCATTTTCTTCCAGTAAAATGGAACAACAGTTCCATGAATATGAGCGCCGCTATGGCATTTCTACAAAACTTGTAACGAAAAAAGAAATGGCGGATTTTACTAGCTCATTAAAATATTTTGGCGGAGTATACCGGCCTGATATCGGCGGCATTCATCCTGCAAAATTATTGAGAGAAATGGTCCGTTTAGCATTAGAGGCTGGCGTTAAAATCTTTTCGAACAATCAGGTATTAAACATCAAATCTTTCAAAACTTCATTTACACTTAAAACCGCAATGGGAACGATAACCGCTCAACACCTTGTTTCAGCGACGAACGGCTACACCGACAGGGCACAGCCTTGGCTACAAAGACGCCTTATTCCGGTTATCTCTGAAATAATTGCAACAGAAAAACTAGGTGCAAATAGAGTTAAAGCTTTGATGCCAAGATTAAACATGTTTGGCGAGGCTAAGCAGCTCGGCTTTTATTACCGCCCGTCGCCTGATGGTGAACGGATTTTACTCGGCGGTCGCAGAATGCATAAAAATTCTGCTAAAGCAAAGCAACGCCTCCAAAATGGACTATTTGCCATTTTTCCAGAGCTTGCAGACACAAAAATAGATTACCATTGGGATGGTTATGTTGCTTTTCCTGTTGATCAATTACCAAAACTTACAATTAACGACGGAATAATATACCCATGCGGATTTTGTGGGTCTGGTACAGTTTGGGCAAGATGGCTAGGTCAAAAAGCAGCATTGATGATCTTGGGAGAACAGGCGAATAGTGTATTTAAGGGCTTACCCATGAAAACATTGCCTCTATACCATGGTGATCCGTGGTTTTTACCATTAGCGATTCATTACTACAATTTACGTGATAAATTATCGGCCAGCATTAAATGAGTTTTCAATTTTTACAAAATCTACTGGCATTGAAAGCCTCAAGAGAAACTCTGGGTTGCTGTCCCATTACTAGGTCGGCGAGTGCTTCACCAACAGCAGGCCCAAGCTGAAACCCATGAGCTGAAAATCCAAAACCATGAAATAATCCATCCTGTTGACCCCGTCCAATTACTGGTAAGTTGTCAGGCATGTATCCCTCAATTCCTGACCAACATCGTACAACGTGAGAGTTTGTTAGCTCAGGAAATAACTTCACAACGAGTTTCATAGATTCAGCAAGCTCTGGTAAGGCAAGAGCAGCTTTGTTAGCACTCAGACTTGCACTAGCTCTAACGCCACCACCAATTACAAACTGTCCTGTATCTAATTGTTTCAACGATAATGTATGACCTAATACACCCATCACTGCAGGAAGTATCCTAGAGTGTCTGTCGGTTACGGCAAGCATGGGTGCAAAAGCGTGTATTGGCGGCAAGGGATCACCAGCCAACTCAGCGATGCGAGCTGCCCACGCACCGCTACAATTAACAACATTCTCAGCTTCAAAGACTCCATGATTTGTGTCTATTTGCCAAATATCATTTTTACGAGATAAGTTTAAAACAGAACATCTTTCAACTATTTCAGCTCCATGTGACTTTGCAGCATTCGCAAAACCATGCACAATCAGCCATGGCAGTGCCCATCCATCATGTTCCACTAATAGGCCACCTAAACTTGGAGCCGATAGATTTGGTAACCTTGCTTTAATTTCGTCAGCGTCTATCCAAATTTCATGCTTATATCCCGCATTTTTCAGTTTATCCGCTCTTTCTAGGCCAAGTTCCCTACCCTCTTCATCAATTGCAACCTTGATGTAAAAACAAGAGTGAAAACCATTCGCTGCATCACCGATTTCTTCGCCCAGATTTTGCCATATATCAGCAGCAGCAAGACTCAATGGAATTTCAGAAAAATCACGACCAAGGCGTCGTACTCCTCCAGCATTCACACCTGAAGCGTGACGACCGATGCGATCCTTTTCGACGAGAGTTACTGATTGCCCGCGCTTTGAAAGAAAATAGGCGGTGGAACACCCCTGAATACCGCCACCAATTATCATGGTCCTATTGTTATAAGATTTTATCATGTTCTGTTAACGCCGCCAACTCACCAACTGTTATGGGCCTTACAGGTGGACGCAAACGATAATAACCGACGTCTTTTTCTGCTATTTTATTATGCTCAGCGATCATGTGCTGCACAGTCAACCCACACAAACGACCTTGACAGCGCCCCATTCCAGCGCGGCTGAAACTTTTTAGCTGGTTCGGGCCAGAGACACCCAGATTAATCGCTTCAGTAATTTCCGCTTTATCAAGAGCTTCGCAGCGACAAACGATAACATTATCATGGACAGGCACCAACCATTCCCTTGTTGGAGCGAACACATGATCGAGAAACGGCCTTGCGGATTTTTGTATTCCGCGTTTCACCAACGATGATATTGTCGACATCATTGAGATACCACTTCCATAGTTTGCAATACGCTTGGCAGCTATTCTTCCTGATAAAACGGCCACTTGCACACCAAAAATTTTGGCACCATCTCCAACCACAAATATACCCCTGGTCGAGCTTTCACCAAACTTGTCTGTGTAAGGATACCAACACTTTTGTCGGTCGGACCACAAATGTTTGACCTCAGTTGCCATAGAAAGGTTAATATTTGGGATAACGCCTTGGTGTATAAAAAAATGTTCACCATCAATAGATTTTTTTGTACCAGTATTATCAACAAAGTGAATGATATCAGCTTTATTAACACCCTTGAAAGATACACTACTCGCATTTTTAAAATACTCGGTATTTTTTTGTATAAACGACCGCCACTGAAATCCTTTTACGAGTAACCTGATTTGCAATAGGGCAGGTATTGCCCAAAGAAAGGAGTAAAATGGTAACTTTGAAGGAGCTGTATCAATTACAGCTTTAACTCTGAAACCTGCTTTTAAATATTGCCATATCGTCAAATAAAATAATGGGCCTGTACCTGCAAAAATAGCATCCTCTGCACCCATACTATCATTCTTTAATAGTGTCTGAGCCGCACCGACCGTCATGACTCCCGGCAATGTCCAACCAGGAATAGGCATTGGGCGCTCCATTGCACCGGTTGCGATTATGACAAATTTTGCTTGGGCACAAAAAGCTTTTGTTTTGCAACTAAAATACACACTTTTATCTTCACCAATCTGCCAAACGCGACTCTGCGTAATCACGTCAATTTGAATATTTTCAAATTCATTAGCCAATTTTGAGCCGCTCCAGTAATCGCGGCCCAAAAAAGATGATGCACTTTTACGCCTTTGATTGCCTGCAATATTTCGAAATACTTGGCCACCCGCTGAAGATTGATCATCCAACAACAATACGCTCAGTTTATGCTTGGAGGCCTCAATTGCAGCAGACATCCCAGCCGGACCGGAACCAATGATTATTATATCATAATTACTATCAATTTTCATTTTACGCACTCGTTATTGGCAAATAGACATGCAAATCATCCTCAGCATAAACCTGACAGGCTTGCTCTGTGCGTCCATCTTCAAAGTTAATTATGCATTCAAAACACACCCCCATCATACAATAGGGTCCGCGCTGGTCATTTTTAGGCGACTTGTGACAAGAGATGATGCCTTGTCGCAACAGCACAGCTGCAACCAACTCACCTGTTTTGGCTGGAACAGCTTGATCATTGATGTAAATGGTGATGTCAGTTTGATCTTTTTTAACTTGGCGAAACATCAAAGCGCCTCTCAGTAAATGGTTGGACGCTAACCCCCAACTTTCCTCTTTCAATATCCGCAGCAAGTTCAAAACAGTGAACGGCAGACAAAGTAACACCGCTATGACAAGTAATTGCAAATCCACCAGGATACTTTGGAGATTGATCATACATTGGGTAGCCGTCTGGAGACATTACGCGCAAAGCTGCCCAACTACGAATAATATTTTGTTTCTCTAGCATTGGGAGTGTTCGTTTTGCTCGACTGGCAATTTGCGCCATAATATCTGCAGAAGAGCTAGTATCAAATCCCAACTCTTCATGACTGTCACCGATCATAATACTGCCTTCAGCTGTTTGGCGTAATAGCGTCATTGGCACTTTAATTAGTTTTTCTGTCTTTTGAGTTACTAAAATTTGGCCTTTCTGAGGTCTCACAGTTTGTTCAAGGCCAATCATCGGTGCAAGTATTCTATTACCCAAACCAGCCGCCAAAACGAGACAAGGAGCCTCGAAATTTCCTTGCTTGCTCTCTACGATAAAAATACCGCTTTGGTGCAAAATATTGGATACGGCTGCATCACTTTGGAACGTACCTTTGTGCCTAATCAGTGAACTGTGCAGAGTTCTTAAAAGATACAGTGGATTTACATGACCATCATGTGGACACCAGGAAGCACCAATGACATCTGATCCAAGACCTGGCTGGAGTTTTAGCAAATCCGCTCTGTCCAACATTTCGTACGAAAACCGACCGTTCTGATGGCTGCGTAGTGTTTCAAGTTTATTAGCCCGATCAGAAAATTCACTTTGGCTAAGACAAATATGAATTCCTCCGTTCTGCTCTAATCCAAGCGGCTTTGGGTCATTAATTTGAAGTTCGTCTTTTAACGCAGGCCATAGTTCTGAGGAGCGCATTGTCCAATCTGCATAAGCCGGAAAACCTGATCCCTTACCTTGCACCCAAACAAGGCCAAAATTTCCCCTTGCGGCTCTAAAGTCCGTATCTGATGCATCAAGCACAAGGCAATCATGCCCACGACGCGCAAGACCATATGCGATACTCAAACCAATTAACCCTCCACCAATAATTATAGCGTCAAAATTAGCTTTCATTTGAATCTATCAATATTATACGGAGAGATATCAAGATTGGGATCGCGATCAGTGAGACAATCTGCAATAATCTGGCCGGTTGCCGGCGCCTGGCTCAGGCCATAATGAGAATGACCAAACGCGCAAAAAAGATTTTCTAAACTCCTAATAGGCCCAATGCATGGAAGACTGTCAGGTAGTGTTGGGCGTCTACCCATCCATGGTGTAGTTTGTTCGGTATTGATATCGGGAAATAGATTTTTGAGAGTTTTCTTGAATATGCGGGTTCTGCGGTTATCCGGTGGTGCTTCAATACCTGCAAACTCTGCTGTCCCAGCGACACGAATACCGTTGTCCATCTGGCTGGCAACACACATATGCTCAACATCCATAATAGAGTTATTTATTGTAACGCCTGGATTTTGGCATAGTAAGTGATATCCACGCTCTGCTTCCATGGGTAGGTTATATCCAAACGGCCGAAGTAATGAGGCGGACCATACACCTGCTGCAAGGACGGCATTATGAGCTTTGTATTTATTACCATCTACGCAAAGTGTAGCCCAACCATCGTGATCTTTCTGCAGAGCTTTGATCTCATTCTGAACGAACCGTACGCCTAATTTTGATGCCTTATGTGCAATTGCTTTTCCAATTGCCATTGGGTTGAGTGCACGCGCTTGGTCATGGATAAGTACTGCAGCTTCATAGGCTGTAGAAATATTGGGTTCCAAGTTTTGTAACTGCGCACCGTCAATCAGACTAATTGGTACATTACGATTTCGCCTCATTCGCCAGCCAAAGTGATCTAGATTGGCTTTGTTTGCTTCTTTGTAAACGAATATATAATACGAGTTCGCTATCAGATTTTTCGCTGATGTTTCCCTAAGTAGACGCCTGTAATTGGAAGGTGAGTTGCGACTAAGTCGCATCATAGCATCACCGATTTGATCAATTTTATCTACTTTTCCGGCTGCAAGAAAGCGAAATGCCCATGGCATGAACGAGGCAATATAGCGCTTGCGGATAAAAACTGGACCCTCTGGATCCATAACCCATCTTGGTATTTTACGCCATAAACCCGGTATAGACTGGGGAACGCAACTCCATGGCGATATTACACCAGCATTCCCAGAACTTGCGCCCTCACATGGCGGCTGCTTATCAACAACGATAACCGATAGGCCCCGTTCAACGAGCTGCAAGGCACAGCTTACGCCAATTATACCAGCGCCAATTACCACTACATCAACTTTTTGTTTTTGGTTGATTGAAGCCATAACTAGCCTCAAGTTGCGGGGAGCTTGCTGCGCATGTGACTGTATACTTGCATGGCAATAACTGGAGCTGCGAAAAACATTGCGTAAACCGTTGAGGTCCATGACGGTGCCACCAGGAAGATACCGGCCAAGCCAAATAAAACGCGACTTGGCCCATTCATTGCCGCAAGAAAAAATCCAGCGACGGATGCAGAGAGCAAAAATACACCCAGTGCGCAGGTTATCACCGTATGCAAAAATTCGTGCCAAGTGAAATAATCATCAAGCACGATAAGCATTGCTGGTGAATACACAAAAACCATTGGTACAAGCAACTTACCAATACCGAGCGAAAACGCCGATAGACCAGTTTTAAACGGATTGGAACCCGCAATGCCTGCCGCAGCATAAGCAGATGCACAAACGGGCGGCGTAATTTCAGAAATAACACCATAATAAAGAACAAATAGGTGAGAAGCTAACGGAGGTATACCCAAATCACTGAGCGCGGGTTGCGCCACCGTTGCTAGCATTACGTATAGTGCTGTCGTCGGCAAGCCGGCACCCATCAAAATGCAAGTTACTGCGATTAGTAGTAAAGAGATGAACAGCGTGAGATCTTCGAGCGAAAATTCAATCAAGGGAATATAGGAGAAAAAATTCACCAAAGATTCTCCAATATCAAGCGCACTGTTCGTTACCATGAAACCAAGCCTGAAACCGAGACCAGTAGCATTAACAACACCGACAACTATTCCGATCGCTGCACAAACTGCACCGACAGACAGCGCATATTTCACTCCTTGAGAGGCTCCGGCTATTAAATCACCAATGCCAATTCGATGGTTTGGATTAATAAATCCCACAATTAAAACAGCAGTGATCCCCCAAAATGCTGCCATGTGCGGAGAGTACCCCGAAAACAGAACATAGATCAGAACCAATAGGGGTATTGCTGTCATCCAACCCCGCTTTAGCACTTCCCAAACTAATGGTATTTGCTCGGCTGAGAGTCCCTTCAAACCCAGTCTTTTAGCCTTAAAGTGTACAATTGACATCACACCAATGTAATGCATCGCAGCGGGAATGGCCGCCGCAATCACTACTGTGCTATAAGGAATTTCAAGAAACTCTGCTAATACAAATGCTGCAGCACCCATAATCGGTGGCGTTATCTGTCCCCCCGCACTGGCCGCCGCCTCAACTCCTCCAGCAAAGTGACCTGGGTAGCCACTTCTTTTCATGTTTGGGATCGTTAGTGATCCGGTCGACACTGTGTTAGCTATAGAAGATCCGGAAATTGTGCCAAACAAGGCGGAAGATACAACTGACACCTTAGCTAAGCCGCCTGTGTATCTACCCGCTACCACAGTAGCGAGGTCAACAAAGAATTGTCCTAGACCAATTCTTTGAGCAAGAACCCCAAATAATACAAAGTGAAATACGACAGTTGATACGATCCACAAAGTAATTCCGTAAATACCCAGATCGGGGAAATACATATTATTAACGAATAGTGACCAACTTAAGCCAGGGTGCTTCAAAATCTGCACCGGTATATATGGGCCTAGAACAGCATAACCGATAAACACAATGATTATAATTGGAACCACAAGTCCAATGGTCCGCCTCACAGCTTCTAGCAACACAATTATCAACGCTGTTCCGAAAATAACATCGATAGTTAGCGGAACGCCCATGCGTAAAACTTGCTCTGGGATTGAATATTTGAAACCAAAAAAATTAATATCTAATCCGTACCACGTAACGCCAACGTAAAGGGAAGATGCAACACCAATGATAATGAGCAACCAATCGTAAAAGGGCACCCCAGACAAAGCACCCAAAATTTCTGGATCATAATTCGACGATTTTCTCCTGAACGCAGGAAAAGAAATAAAAATCAAAACAAGAACGCCAGACATGTGAGCGCCCATATGCCAAAAATCTACTGGCACACCGATACCGGCAGTCACGTAGTGATAGAGCGCAAACGCAACGCTAAACCAAACAACAAATTTTGATAACCAAACACCGATTGGTCTTGTCTGAAGTGAATCATCAAACTTACTTTCTAGTGAAAGTGCCCGTTCAAGACTGAATTTTTCCATGAAAAGATCCTTGGGAATAATAACAAGGGCGGTTCAATGACGAACCGCCCCTATTTATTAGTTGTGCTATTTCAAACCGGCTTCTTTGTAGAAACGTTCCGCACCCGGATGGAGGGGAATCAAAACCCCTTTCAGCGCTGTTGAAGGCTGTATCGCTTTTCCCTTAGGATGACCTTTATCAAGAAGTTTACGAGTATTATCATTCCACAACGCTTTTGTAATATCGTAAATCAAGTCTTCGGGTTGATCTATAGAAGTAATAAGCTGTCCATTCACCGCGACTGTGTTCACGTCATATCCAATATTTTCATACACACCGGACTGGATCACATCTTCCACGTAATAGGGAATAATCTTGTTGATCGCCTTGATTTCGTCAGCCGAGAAGCTGTACAGATCAAAGCCCTTAGTTGAGCCTAGTTGTATAAGCGCTGACAGAGGTGTACCGGCAGCATAGAAAAATGCATCAATTTGACCATCCGCCAAACGCTGTGCACTTTGACCAACATTCAACTCATATTCCTGAGCTTTAATGTCGTAGTGTTCTAGGATCATGCGCACGGAAACTTGTGTTCCAGAACCGGCAGCAGCAACGCCAACCTTCATACCATTCAAGCCTTTGAGACTATTAAGCGATGTCCCTTTTTTCAAAACAAGATGCATGCTCTCGGGGTATAGATTAGCTATTACGCGAATTTTGTCTTTTTTATTTCCAACAAATTTACCTTCACCATTATAACTTTGTACAACGGTCTGCGCCCCAGCCAAACCAGCGTCTAGTGAGCCTGCTTGTATAGCATTTGCGTTAAAAACTGATGCAGTTGTAGACACTGCAATCGCGACAAGTCCTGGTACACCGCAACTTCCACCTTTGTCACAAGGCCTTGATCCCGGTGGATTTGAAACTGCATTCGCAATAAGCCCTCCGATTGGATAATAGGTTCCTCCGGTGCCGCCAGTACCGATTTTAAAAAACTTCATTTCTTGCGCTGATACAGCACTCGCCGTCGCAAAGCTTGCTAGCAGTAACGTGGCTATCGCTTTTGTCCATCTTTTCATTTTTTTCTCCTACATAAGTGGCCAATAATATGAAGATAGAAACGCTCTTGCTTCTGCATGTGCCTACGTCGCTGGGTTTATTACAGAGCAAGGGGAGCTCGGTCTACATACACATCGTAAAGTAAACAACCGAAAAACTATTTACTCAAATTATAAAAACTGTTGACTCCATAAGAATTCTTTATATTTCTAGTGTCATTAGCATATGAAAATGGTAAGGTAAGAATTGTCGTGCTCAAACTTTGGCATCTAACCGTCATTAGAGAAGTCATAAAAACCGGCTCAATTACCAGAGCTGCATCTGCTTTGGGCCGATCTCAACCAGCATTGAGCCTTGTCATTGCAGATGCAGAGAATTTGATTGGTTATAAGTTATTTCAACGAAACAACGGGCGTTTGCACCCTGTTCCAGAAGCTCGCTTTTTTTTGGAGCGAGCAGAAGAAATTCTAGAGAAGATGAACAACCTAGAACGTTTTATGAAAAGAGATTTAGAACATTCTTTTCAGATACGTATTGCTTGCATGCCCGTATTATCAGAAATTTTTATGCCTAAGCAAATAGCGTGTTTCTCCGCTAAACACCCTGAAGCTGAGTTCTTTTTACGGGCACAGCCCTCAAATAGGGTCCAAGAAAGTATAGCATCACAACAAATTGATCTTGGTTTCGCAGAAAAACCAGAAAAATCCGATCTTTATTCCGCTAAGAACTTTGAATTAATGACAGTGGTGGCTTTATCTCGAGAGCATCCACTATCGCATCATGATGTGTTGACGCCCAAAGATTTAGATGGTGTGCCGTTCACAACTCACTTGCCAGACCATCATCTGACAAAAAGCCTTCAAGCCGCATTTGACAACAACGGATCACAATTGAAAGTTCCATATTATTTGCAGAATGCTGCATCCCAATATACAATTGTCGAGAGCGGACAAGCTGTAGGATTTATGTCTTTAATAAGTGTATGGATCTATCGGCAACTTAGAAACGACGTAATGGATCAACGTATTGTATTTCGACCTTTTTTACCAAAAATACATCAAACAATCAGTTTGATAACACCCGCACACCGCCCTATTTCCCAAATCTGTCAACAATTTTTAATTGACTTCGAGGACGCTATCGATGACGTAATCGCCACAACAAAACAAGAGTTTCAGTACTTTAATTTTGATACTTGACTCATCAAAACTTTTATATCACGCGACCAGCATCGATCAAAAATATTTGATTAATGTCATTCTTGGTTGCTAATTCCACAATGTTCAAACCAATCAAATTTTCTGCACTCGTGATGCCTAACAACAGACCTTTTATAACCCACCATGAAAGTCCCCCGGGGGCAAGTGCAATCGATTATGATATGAGATGGCTGATAGTCCTAATCTCTGACACTGGAATGAGGCTAGCTGAAGGGGCAGGGCTGCTTAAGGAGGATTTGGTAGGGCTTGATACTGGTCAACCATATGTCCGTATTACCAAGCACCCATGGCGCAACCTGAAGACATCAAGCAGTGAACGACACATACCACTTGTTGGTGACGCATTGTGGGCTGCTAAACGTATAGTAGAGGTAGATAATAGATCAGAATTTGCTTTCCCAAGGTACAACAGGGCATCAGCCACATCAGCCAATTCTGCCAGTGCGGTACTAAACAAATGGCTTAAGCAGTATGTTCCTGAGGGATGTACGATGCATAGCTTCAGACACTCATTGCGGGACAGGTTATGAGCGGTTCAATGTCCCGCTGATATCACTGACCAAATAGGTGGATGGACGACTGATGGTGTGGGGCAGGGGTATGGTTCAGGATATCCACTGAGTGTGTTGCGGGAATGGTTGGAGAAGACCTATTAGGCTAGCTTTCTCAAGCCTCCATCCATAAGTTAATGACTTAACCTACTGAGATGAGTTTAGACGCATGATCAAAAATGTATATACAGCAGGGCCATTGTTTAATGCTCATGAGAAAAGCTACCTCGAACTTATAACGTCAGAGTTAGAGTCTAACGGTTACAAATGCTTTCTGCCTCATCGGGATCAGTCTGGGATTGATGAATCTGAGATGGAAGGCACAAACATGGGCCAAGCCACTAAGGATAAAATTTTTAATGCTGATCTAACTGCATTGAAGAGCGCTGACTTGATAGTAGCACTAATGACGGGGCAGGACATCGACTCTGGTACAGCGGCTGAGATTGGTTTCACCTACGCTAATGATAAGCCCATCATAGCAATCACAGCGTATGAACGTCGATTTAGAAATTTGTTTGTAGATGGAATGATTAATAAAACAGTGAATGAAGTTGATGAGCTTCTGTCCGCCACGTACAAATATTAAATATCTTATAAACAAATACTAAATTCATATCATGCATTATGGCCCCCCAATTGGCCCCACAAATGGATTTGCAAAATGTTCAGAGCGTCGACGCTTAGAATAATAGGCTGGGTTCTTTTAACCCCTATTGTATTAGTTACCGCATACATGCTGCTGGAGATATGGCTTTTTGATCTTGATCCTTGCTCAACATTCATTTGCACTGAGGGCTATTCATGCTTTGATCAGGATAATTGCAGTCATTGGAAAGAACCTCCTGACTGACACGTACCCTTTTGGCTGGGTCATTGGACGTGTAAGATAACCGGTAGGAGCCTACAGATCCCTCAGATTCATTCCCAAACGAATTGGGTTGGCCCATTTTATAGGTGTAAATCCAAGGTAAAGATCTGGTTTGCAGATGAATTATTTCTTTGCCAGTATGGAACGTGAGGAGACCCATTGGAATGGTGAAAAGTAGAATTGAAGAGACTGAAGAAGAGTTTGATGCTCGGATGGCAGCGATAAGTGCTGAAGCTAAGAACGCTGATAAACCGCAAGCTAAGCCAATAGAAAGCTCAAAAGAAGTTTTCGGGGCGTTGTTTTCACCATCGTCCAAAGAGGACTAACAGCACCATGAAACACCTCACCAACCCAATACGGCCGATCCTCTTTCTGGTTCTAGCGTTCATGATGATGCTATCTACTCAAGCTAGTGCGGCTGAGACAGTCATGATGTGTGAACTCGATGATGGAGATAAGTTATACTATAAGCATATCAAACCATTGATAGGTGAGCCTACGGTTGTGCAAAAGATTGATGGTAAGTGGGGGCCATGGCGGGTGTCATGCCCTAACTCATATAAGGCTGATGAATTGAGTGTCTACGATAGTGGAACAAAGATGCAGTCATATTCCCAGGAGAATTTTTCACCTGCTGTGCCAGAATTGGATATCAAAAAGGGTGATCCTGTGCGTTTCCATATGACTACCGTTCTAGATTTTGAGTTTGGTAGCTATACCTATGAACGCAAAGCCTACATTAGTTTAGTACAGTCACTGGGCGATTTCACTTTGCAAATTAGCGAGTTTGGATTGGATACTGCCTCTAGCTGCGAAATCATTAAATGACCAAACTCTCAACCATTCCACAGCACCAATTCAGTATCACCTGTGGCCTCTGTGAGCACCATATGATGCTCAAGGTAGCTAACCTGATAGCTGTCGTAGGAGGTGATACCACAGCCCACGACCTACGTCAGAGAGCCAGATGCCATAACTGTGGCGTGCAAGGGTAACAACATGTATAAGGTTGTCCACAAAGGCGCTTCAGGCGTTGTTATGGACGGCGCTTGAGGTTGCAGAGCGTAGCGGGCTTAATCCTGTCTATGATTGAAGCAACTTACTCGATTAATTTTCATGGAGGCGATCAATGAAACTTGAGAAAGCGATGATCGAGCGAAGATCAATTAGGGGCTTTAAGGATGAGCCGGTTTCCAAAGCTCTTCTGGAGGATGTCATTGCCCTTGCAAACAGAGCGCCGTCTTCAATGAATACTCAACCTTGGCACCTACATGTACTAACGGGAAAGCCTCTAGAAGCGGTTAGACATGGCAATACGGAGCGGATGCTTGCTGGTATGACCCCGGTTCGTGAAATCGAAGATTACGCTGCATATGAAGGAGAACATAGAAAACGTCAGATCGAAATCGCTGTCCAGCTTTTTGAAGCTATGGGTATTAAACGAGAGGATGCTGAGCGGCGTCAGGATTGGGTCATGAGAGGCTTTCGCCAGTTTGATGCTCCTGTCTCTATAGTAGTTTGCTTTGATCGATCCCTTATTGAAAATACGATAGCTCATTTTGATACTGGAGCCATGACTTATGGACTAGTTCTTGCGGCATGGAGCAAAGGCCTTGGAGCCGTCATTAACGGCCAAGGGATAATGCAAAGCCCGGTGGTGCGCGAAGCAGCTAATATTCCTGAAGATCAAGTGATACTAACTTGTGTAGCCCTTGGCTGGCCTGATGAGGAGTTTGTTGCCAATTCAGTTGTGTCTCGCCGACGCCCTATAGAAAATGTCACACGATACCTCGGGTTTGAGGAATGAATTAGACCGTTCGCTGCGACAATTCAGTTTTCATAAGCCTCTATAGGAGAGGGGGGCAAAAAACAGCCAGCCTTTTATAGTGATATATCCTGTTCTCACATTTTTCTGAAAATGTTCTACGTAATTTTAATTATTTGGAAGCAGCTTCTGAGGCGTTGTTGTGTGTTATCTAAATCTTGGATAACAATCTTAACAAATATCCAGTTGTTGCCAATGGCCCTAAATTGACCTCTAAAGTCGGTACAGCTAATAATAGAACAGGGCCTCTGGTTGACACTAACATTTACGGCCTGCATTCAGACCAAATTGGGTGTCAAATTAGTTTCTTTTTACGTCGTCAAACATTAGTTTAAGCACTTTCTCGGGGCGTAATAGGCAGCTGTGTCGATATGCCAACAGCCTGTTCAAAACGCTTTGCTGCGCGCAATAGGGCAGCTTCTCCCCTCGGTTTGCCCATGATTTGAATACCAACTGGCAAGCCTTCAGATGTAAATCCGCAGGGCACGCTGATTGTTGGGCAGGCTGTCATTGTCAGCGCAAAGGTGATCGAGAACCAGTCGATATAGGTCTCGCAGGGCTTGCCATCGATTTCTGTTACGTAGCGCTGATCGACTGGGAATGGGGCGATGGATGCAGCGGGGCAAATCAGAAAATCATGTGTCTCAAAGAAAGCTATGACCCTTTTGTATAGCTCTATCCTAGCCCGCTCTGCGTCAAATATTTGGGATGGGGTAATATTCAAGCCGCGTTCGATATTACCAATGATTTCTGGTGCAATTTGGTCGCGATGCTTCGTTAAAATCGGCTCCATCATGGTTGCAAATAAAACGGCTCGTAGGGTTTGGAATGCCTCAAGCACACCAGTGAAATCGGGAATGTCGTTTGTCACGTCTGCCCCGAGATCGGCAAAAATCGTAGCTGCACCACAGCAGACTTTTGCGATTTCTCTCTCCATAGAAACAATGGAGAGATCAGGGCTGAACGCGACCCGCTTTGGCATGCCCGTTCCCTGTAAAGCTTCCACGAATGATGGTCCGGCATGATCAAAAGACAAAGGGTCATCAATCTGCTGGCCCACGCCCGCATCCAGCATAAGCGCTAGGTCGTCAACATTGCGCGCCATTGGCCCTTCTACCCAGAGTGTATCCATAGCCGGCAAGCGCGTGCCGCGTGGCACACGGCCCGGACCGGGACGCAAGCCGACAACTCCATTAAATGCAGCAGGTGTACGCAAACTGCCGCCCAAGTCATTACCTGTGGCGAGCCAAACCGATCCACTAGCTAGCGCCGCGCCTGATCCGCCAGAGGAGCCCCCTGCGCTTTTGCGCATATCCCAAGGATTGCGGGTTAGGCCGTTAACAGGATTAAAAGTGTGACCGCCCGCCCATTCTGGAACATTGGATTTGGCAACTGCGATTGCCCCGTTGCGTTCCAACTGTCGGACTGTGGCATCAGACTGTTGAGCTACATTTTCAGCAAATATGGGGGAGCCATACGTTGTTACAGCACCGCGGAGATCGTTATAGTCTTTCACAGCGATAGGTAAGCCACAGAGTGACTTTGGGTTTGCCGAATGCGCCTTTAAGTCTAAGGATTTTGCTTGATCGCGGGCTTGCTCAAAACAACGAATGGACAAAGCGTTAACCTTAGTATCAACAACCTCAATGCGCTGGATGGATGCCTCAACCAAATCGAGGGGCGACACTTCTTTTGAACGAAGACGAGCAACAGCTTCAGTTGCTGTTAGTCTGATAAGTTCATTGCTTGCATCGCTCATCATTAAGTCCTGACTTTGTTTCATTGCACGACCCTTGGGAATAGCCGTTCACAGCTCAAGCTCGTTTACTCTGACAGTGCAAATAACGTGCTTTATTATGGGTGATACAAACCCGCAGTTTTTGCCCTTAGCTGCGTCAAAGCCAAAACCGTGTCTATGGTGGGTGTTGCGGTCTTCGTCAGCACTCCAAGCTCCTGCACGGACTTAACCAGCGCATCTATTTCCATTGGACGACCCTGATCCAAATCCTGCCACATGGACGTGCGATGGGCGCCAACGGCTGCGCCACCGTCAATGCGTCGCTCCACATCAATCGGAAATTTCACACCAAGCTTTTCCGCAA
>ERZ1047472.1713-NODE-1713-length-16610-cov-9.009363_pt1 | contig 16610 bp, 14 predicted proteins | sample MGYA00383095_ERZ1047472 | MGnify/ENA primary metagenome ERZ1047472 (study PRJEB29581, sample SAMEA5548365) | metagenome | biome: marine; feature: coastal; material: water | depth 1 m | study: Short-term variability in the microbial, nano- and picoplankton... | reverse complement strand
GCACAACTCGAACTCAATGGTGTCATTTATGATAGTGTAGGTGTTCGCTACAAAGGCAATTCGACATTTTGCTTACCTAATGACATTGGGAGCCATAAAGTACCGTATAATATTGACATGAACCACTACATCAGTGGCACTAAAGTATTGGGAGCAAAAAAAATAAAACTTGCAAATGCTTGGGTTGACCCCACGCTAATGAAACAGATAATAGCGAGTAATCAATACCGAAAATACTTGCCGACTGGGGAATCCAATCTAACAAAACTATATGCCCAAGGAAATTACGTTGGTCTTTACGTAAATGACGAATCCATCAATAAGCAATTCTTGGAAAAACATTTTGGTGAAAAAGATGGCCCATTATTTAAATGTGATAATATCACACGCTACTGTGATACGGCAAATGCACCTTCAGCGATGCCACCAAACTTATACTACATGGGCATGAACCCCTCTGCCTATTACGATAGTTACGATATGAAGTCCGATGAAGGGTGGGATGAACTCGTTGAGTTAATTCGAACTATTGAATTCGATTTCGACAATCTTCAATCGATCTTAAACGTAGATCGCGTTCTTTGGGCTTTCGCAGCGAATCAAATACTTCTCAACCTTGATTGTTACAATACCTACTACATACATAATTTTTACCTCTATCAAACAGAGGACGGTCTTTTTCAAATGATTCCATGGGACTTAGACAATAGCTTTACGGGAGGAATCATGGGATGGAATTACTGGTCGCCTGCCAACGTGTACGAATTCGAACCCTATATATTGGGACCTCCATTAGGAGGCAGTACACCCGCTTGGGAACAACGCCCTTTATTAAATAAAATTTTAGAAAATGGATTTTACCGAAATCTCTATTCTGCGCACCTTAGAACTATAATCAACGAGCTCGATACAGCGGCTATCCGAACCAATATTGAAGATCTCCAAGATTTGGCTTATCCTGCCGTGGTACAGGATGTAAATAAGCCGTTTTCGAATGCACAATTCTATGAAAATGCGGAAAATGCCATCTGGACAAATTGGGGTTTCGGTGGTATAATGTCCACCTTACATGAACGATTGCTCTATCTTAGTAGCCACCCTGAAATCAATCGAACAGCTCCTATCATTGATAGCGTTCGTTACCTATTTAACAATGATGAAGTTGTCGTTACCTCAGCTGTATCTGGTTCAAATTCGGTAGAGTTACTTGTGAGCAATAATGGATACGCCTCTAAATTTGAGTCTTTCCTTATGAATGACAACGGTGTAAACGGTGATGAAACGGCTGGTGACGGGATTTACTCATTAAATCTGCCATTCCAGGACAGTGCTAAAGAAATTTCATTTTATCTACGTGCATTCAATACTGAAGCCTGTGCCCTAATGCCCGAGCGTGCAGAATATGAATTTTATACCTATCTCCCCGATGCGGGTTCTGAAGAAGACATGGCGTTTAGTCTTTATCCTAATCCCTCTCGAGGGCTATTCACGATTTCACTAAGTAGTTTGGACCAATTCGCGGTTACTATCCACAACGGAATGGGAGCGACAGTGTACGCTGGAGAAACAACAGGTTTAAAAACCGACGTGGATCTGACGTCTTTTGCAAGCGGAGTTTATATCGTACAGTTGCAAAATGAATCAACGCGCCTTGCAAGAAAACTAATAGTTCAATAGAGCTTGATCAAGACCAATTACCAAATCGATCCAGATATTGCGCCTTACGTGAATTGCATTATGTTTGGCGAAAGTACCAACGTTAATTCACAAACCTCGATCCCATTATATGCCGATGGTTATCCAGGTATCATGTTTCAACAAAGCGATGAAGGTTTTTTTCTACACCCTAAGAACGAAAAACTATCAGAACTATTTCTATATGGTCAAACGCTGAACCCTATCTCTTTAGATGTAAGAGGTTGTTATCATTATGCAGTTGTCCAACTTTACCCTTTCGCTTCTAAATACTTGCTGGACATTGACCCTAAAGTTCTTAATGACGATTGCTTTGATTTACTCACTATAAAATACCTTGACGTTGCAAGCTTTCATAAGGGATTAAATGAGTCATCAACCCTGGCAGAGAAAATTGAGATAATCTTAAATTTAATTCGTGGCTTAATAGAGTCTCATAAAGTTCATGACAACGATAATGTCCAAAAAGCCATTTCATTAATTCTAAAAAGTAAAGGACAAATTAGAATTAGCACATTGATAGAAGAATTACCTATAACGGAGCGTACTCTTGAGAGAAATTTCAGCGCCTATGTCGGTCTATCGCCAAAGCAATTTTCAAAAATAATTCAATTTCAATTCGCTCTCAACCAGCTTACAGAAACATCGTTTGAAAAGTTAACTGATGTGAGTTTGGATAGTGGGTTCACGGACCAGTCTCACTTTATTAAGACCTTTAAGCGCTACACAGGACAAACACCGTCTTTTTTCCGCAGAAATCTTTAAAAAGCATCAAGTATGTCGGTTCTATACAATTCTAACCTGGAGGTCCCGGATATATTTGTTGGAAACAAAAAACAATGATGCCATTTTTTAAAAACCTAGACGAATTATCCGATATCACGGACATCACTTGGAACGACAGAAAACGACTGGGGCCGTTGGACAAAGCATCCCAAAATATTATGCGAGGAGAGTCGTCATTTACTTCTGCTCAAAAAGAAGTTTTCGCAGCTTTTGTATCAGGACTTAATGCGTGCTCATTTTGTTATGGTTCTCATGCAACAGTTGCCGAAAACTTCGGAGTTCCAAAAAATACTATTGAGGCTTTAGTGGAGGATATTGATAGTGCACCCGTTGCGGAAAACGAAAAACCGCTTTTTCAATACCTAAAGAAACTTACTCTCTCGCCCAGTAGGCTTATTCATGAAGATGCAAATAAAGTCTTCCGCGAAGGTTGGAGCGAAAAGGATTTACAGGATTTAATCTTAATAGGCTGTCTGTTTAATTTTTACAATCGTCTACTCGATGGACATGGCATAAAAGGTAATCAAGCTATATATGAATTTGGCGCCGCCCATCTTCATAAGAATGGATACAGTGTGCCTTGGTTCATAGGCTTAATTAAAAATTATATTAAGAATCTCAAAATTAAAAAACTATCAAACGCTGAACGGCTATAATCCCTGCTCTACAAAAGTGGATACATACGTAACCCTTACGCTCGTTTTTAAAATTTATCAGTTGAATCCGCAACTAGCTCACTCATATGCAACAAAAACAAGCCATTCGTATCGCTATTTTCCTTGTTAGTGTGTTTGTTCTGTTACACCTATGCATACTATTTGGCTTATTAACTCCTGATATTACATGGGGTGGCAATCTGCAAAATGATTCCGCAATGTATACTGCTGAAGCTCTATCAATTATTATTAACCTCTTTCTAGGACTGATTTTACTTCTTAAAGGAGAATACATCTCAGGATTCATTTCGATGAAGGCTGTAAATGTCTTTTTATGGTGTTTTCTTGTGTTTTTTTGCCTCAATACGATAGGAAATCTCTTGGCAGAAACAATAGTGGAAAAAAGTCTATCCATTATAACACTATTTTTCACTTACCTAATCTTCATGATGCTCAGAAAAAGTGATAAAATACCCAGAAGTTAATGGAAGGCTTGTTTTCCACATATAACAGACTCCTCATTAAAAACCGAAACCCCCAGTAAATACCGGGGGTTTGCTTATTCAAGTGAGCCATACTGGATTCGAACCAGTGACCTCTGCCCTGTCAAGGCAGCGCTCTAAACCAACTGAGCTAATGGCCCTTAACTCTTGCAGCAAATATACTTATGTTCGCTCGACGCTTTGGTCATTCCTGATTTTTTATTTCGCGTGTAAACCCTCTAAAAACAAATAACTTAGAAAAAAATGTCGCGCACTCAATTAATTAGTCGACATTTGCACTTTAAATTATATTATGAATCAAGGAACAGTAAAGTTCTTTAACGGAGACAAAGGATTTGGCTTCATTAAAGACGACGAGTCAAACACAGAGTACTTCGTACACGTAACAGGTTTGGTTGACCAAATCGAAGAAGGCGACAGTGTCGAGTTTGAATTGACAGAAGGAAGAAAAGGATTAAACGCTGTAAACGTAAAGCAGCTCTAAGTTTATATCAGTACATTCCAAAGGCCTCCAGAAATGGGGGCCTTTTTTATTTCCCATAATTTCACACATAAAAAAGCCCCAGCATAGGCTGAGGCTTTTAGTAGCTCCGAAGGGAATCAAACCCTTATCTCAGGCTCCGGAAACCTGCATTCTATTCGTTGAACTACGGAGCCAAACTTAGTTGGCGAATATCGGTTAATTAGCCGATTACTGCGCCGCTATCGGCACCATTTTCTGGAGCCATTAATCTCAAGCTTCCATCACCATCTTCTGCCATTAAAAGCATTCCTTGACTTTCAACACCTCGGATTTTACGTGGTGGTAAGTTCATAAGTACCGTCACCTTTTTACCCACCATTTCTTCTGGGCTAAAATGCTCGGCAATACCTGAAACTATAGTACGTTGATCTAATCCTGTATCTACTAAAAACTTCAGTAGACGATCCGCTTTAGGTACGCGTTCTGCTTCGAGAATGGTACCCACTCTCAAGTCCATAGACATGAATTGATCAAAAGAAATATCGTCTTTCTGTGCCATATGCGTCTTTTCAATAGTTGAAGGTGCCTTTGCTGCCTTATTTGCTGCAGCCGATGCTTGCAACTTTTGACGTTGCACCTCAACTTGTTCGTCTTCAATTTTTGAGAATAATAAAGAGCTTTCGCCCAATTGCGTTCCCGCAGGAACCACGATTTCTTGATTGGATTGCTCCCAATTTGGAACGCCGTTCTGGTTCAGCATACCGCGTAATTTTGAGGCAGTGGTTGGGAGAAAAGGTTCAAAAACAATGGATGCAATACCCATGATTTGTGTAGCGATGTATAATGCAGCTCCCGCTCGGGCAGGATCTTGCTTGAACACCTTCCATGGTTCTTGTTCTTGCAGGTATTTATTGCCTAATCGGGCGACATTCATGGCTTCATTTAAAGCATCTCGGAATTTAAAGGCATCTAATGACTTTGCAATTCTACGACCGCATTGTGTCATTGTCGCTAAAGCTTCACGATCGGAATCCGTAAGTACTCCTGGCTCTTGTACCTCGCCGTCAAAATATTTGTGCGTGAGTACCATTACACGATTTACAAAATTACCGAGCCCTGCTACCAATTCACTATTGTTGCGCGTTTGGAAATCTGCCCAAGTGAAGTCGTTGTCTTTGGTTTCGGGCATCGTTGCGGTCAATGCATAGCGTAAAACATCTTGCTGCCCAGGGAAATCCTGTAAATATTCATGCAACCAAACGGCCCAATTCTTAGAAGTACTAAGTTTACGGCCCTCGAGATTGAGGAATTCATTAGCGGGTACTTGAGTGGGCAAGGCGTATTCCCCATGCTGCTGAAGCATCGCGGGAAAAATAATACAGTGAAATACGATATTGTCCTTTCCGATGAAATGAATGATTTCTGCATCATCACCTTTCCAATATTGCTCCCAGGTATCCGGAAGTAATTCCTGTGTAGCGCTGATGTATCCTATAGGTGCATCAAACCAAACGTACATGACTTTACCCTCAGCACCTTCCACTGGCACGGGCACACCCCAGTCTAAATCGCGGGTCATGGCGCGCGGTTGTAATCCATCACCGGCATTCAACCAACTCATGCATTGCCCCATGACATTAGGCTTCCAACCTTCGCGGCTTTCTAGAAAAGCCCTTAGCTCACCTGACAATTCATCCAACGGTAAGAACCAGTTCGTCGTATTACGTAATTCTGGGACTGCGCCACTTAACGTTGATTTGGGTGCAATGAGATCTGTAGCGTTCAACGATGTACCACAACTTTCACATTGATCTCCGTACGCATCAGCTGCATGACATTTTGGACATTCTCCTGTGATGTAACGATCCGCTAAGAATTGACCCGCTTCAGCATCAAAATATTGCTGCGTTTCTTTAGCTACGAGCGCCCCCTTATCCATGAGGTTCGTGAAGAATTCCTTGGCATTTTTATGGTGCTGCTTACTCGAAGTACGACTGTAGTGGTCAAAGGAAATTCCAAATTCTTCAAAAGCATCCTTCATCATGCCATTGTAGCGGTCGACCACGTCTTGAGGCGTAATCCCTTCTTTCTTTGCTTTGATTGTGATTGGCACTCCATGCTCGTCAGAGCCACAAACGAACTTTACATCACGTCCCCGCATTCGCAAATACCTAACGTAGATATCTGACGGAAGGTAACACCCCGCGAGGTGACCTATGTGAACGGGACCGTTAGCATACGGCAATGCCGCAGTAACCATGATTTTTTTGTTCGAACTCATGCTTTTTTGAAACGTTTAAAGCTTACCGCGAAGATAATGCGCTTTTATTGGGTATTTTTCGGCTAATGAAACAAACCGTACCCAATTTTTTACAATCCGGAGACACTATTGGGATCAGTGCCACGGCCAGATTCGCAACGGCTGAATCGCTCGCAATCGCAAAACGACTAATAGAGTCCGAAGGGCTCAACTGTTACTATGCACCTGAAATTTCTAAGCAGCACCATCAGGTAGCAGGCACGATTACCGAACGCGTGCAGCACTTTAATGCCCTTATTCACAATCCTGATATCAAGGCCATATGGAATATTAGAGGCGGGTATGGCAGTGCAGAAATTGTAGATTTAGTGGACTGGGAAGCGCTAATCGCTCAACCCAAATGGCTGATCGGTTTTTCCGATTTCACCACCTTTCTGTGTCACGGCGTCCAAAAAGGGATTGCAACCCTGCATGCCCCGATGCCCATCAGTTTTTCTACTACCCACCCTGACGCACTTACAGCAACATTCAATGTACTGCGCGGTAAAGAAGATGCGTTGCACTGTGTACTGCCTAAAAATATCCATGGACAGATCATAGCGGGGAACCTCAGTGTGATCGCCAGTATTTTGGGTACTCCCAGTCTCCCTAGTTTAGATGATTGTGTACTCATTATTGAGGACCTTGACGAATACCATTACCACCTCGACCGTATTCTTTTAACGCTTCGACGCCGAGGCGCATTTAATAGATTACGCGCTGTAGTTTTAGGTGAATTTTCTGATATACACGACCATGAGATCCCATGGGGCGCTACTATTGCTCAAACCTTAAAGAAACATTTTGAAGCTGAAGGTGTCCCTTTCTTTACCGACCCTATCATTGGTCATGGTAAAGAAAATTGGCCCATCATTCTACAGTCTATATAACCCCGTTGACTTGCAGTATTTCAAATAAGCAAAGGCTGTTTTGCAATGCAAGCATGTACATCTTTAAGTTCTACACATTCGTAGGATTCCTCGCGGACCTTCGCCATCTTATTAAAATGAAGACGTATCAAATTTATGAGGAACGCGCCGCGGAATTATTGCAGCGTATGGGGCATACCCTGCTGTATCAGAACTACCGATCTGGACGTTCGCAAATTGATCTCATCACACAGCTCGACCGCTGTTTGTACATAGTGGAAGTAAAATACCGGTCCTCAACTGTTACAGACTATGAAAATTGGGTGAGTCAGCGGCAATGCCAACGATTGTTGCAGGCCGGCGTACGCCTTGTTGGCCCATTTCAATGCACTGAAATTAAATTACTCCTTGTTGCCTATCAAGGTGAGGATTCAGATCCTGAAATAATCCCCCTCGCTGTTAACTAAAGTTCCACGTAACTGCCTGTGCTGAAGCAAGACCGCCTACCTTTGCAAAAAAGTACTAAGCCATGCGCAACAGTCGCTCCAATAACAGAAGCCCAAAAAAAGGCGGCACAACTAACCGATTTGCTGAAGGAAGCAGAGGTCCACGTTCGTTTGATAATGACGACCGCAACAGCGGTACAAAAAAAGAATTCAAAGGCGGCGCTGCGAACTACAAGCGTGTGAAACGTCGTAATGCAGAGGATATCGCTAGCACCAGCGGCGAAATGCGCTTGAATAGGTTTCTTTCACATGCTGGCATTTGTAATCGACGTGAAGCAGATGATTTGATCGCTGCGGGCCTCGTACAAGTGAATGGTAAAGTGATCGTCACCATGGGCTATAAAGTGCAGCCAACCGATGAGGTTAAATACAACGGCTCTCTGATTAAAAGTGAGAAAAAGAAATACTTGGTCCTTAATAAGCCCAAAGGCTTTATCACCTCTATCACTGACAAGAAAGCTAAGAAAACTGTAGAAGAATTGGTCGGGAATGCGTGTCGAGAAAGACTGTATCCTGTGGGAAGTATGGACCGTACTAGTACAGGCGTTTTGCTCTTTACGAATGACGTAGATCTAGCGAAAAAGATGGCGCACCCAAAAAACGGTGCGGTACAAATCATCAGCGTCGTATTAGATAAACCACTTCAAAAAACACATCTCACTGCGATCGCAAAAGGAATGGAGTTGGAAGACGGTAAAATAGATGTTGAAGAAATAAAATACATCGACGAACGTACGAAACGTGAGGTGGGTTTACGTTTACACAGTGGTAAGCACCGTATTGTGCACCGCATCTTTGATAAGTTGGGCTACACCATTGAAAAAATGGACCGCGTCTCATACGCAGGCTTTACGAAAAAGAATCTGAGTCGCGGACAATGGCGTTTTCTAGATCCTAAAGAAGTAGATTTTCTAAAAACCAGGTAGCCCGTGAAGCGAGCGCTAATTTTTATAGGATATTTCGCGCTCATCCTTATGCTTGTTGTAGCAGGGGGTGCAGGTTATCTTTATTACAATCAAGATAAAATAATCAGTGGCGGTATTTCAAAGCTCAATGAGCAGTTGAAAGCACCGGTGGAAGTAAGTACCATAGAATTGGATCTATTTTCAGGATTTCCGCGAGTTCGAATCGTACTCAATGCGGTTACCATAGCGAATCCTTTTGGCAACCAAAAACCGCTAGTTAAGGCCGAGGAAGTTGGCTTAGGGATGAATGTTCTAGAAGTGATTCGTGGAACTTATACCATAGAAGAATTGGCGGTTAGCACGGGAGAAATTCACTTAACGCGTTCAAGTCGAGGCGATAATTGGGATTTACTAAATACTACCGATTCATCAAATGCTGATATAAACCTGCGATACTTCGAGGCTGTTGATGTGAATGTGACTTATGACAACGTTTTTGATAAGTCTTATTACAGCAGCTCCATCAACACTTTGTATGCGTCCGGTCTCATTGGGAATCGTACCGAGCTGTCTCTGAAGGTAGATTTAGCTGCTACTAACGCAACCCTCGCCGGTGAAATTTTCTTTGTTAATGCCCCAATAGCAGGAAGTATCGAACTAATTATTGACCAAGAGTGGGCGCTTTCTACAAGTGACTTAACACTCGAAGGAGCTCGGATCAATCTAGATCTTAATCAAGATGGAGGAAAGATAAGTGCGGTACAAACGGACATTCCAAAAGCACTTAGCTATGTACCTCTGTTCGAGATTCCTGATGAAATTGAAATCAACGGCTTACGCGCAGATTGGGGCTGGGCCGGAACTTGGGACCAGTGGGTGCTCGAATTCGATACGAAGAATACTACTTTGAATTACAACGGAATTGCAGTGCCTTCGCTTTCCTGTAAAGGACAGTGGCGTTGGGGTAGCGTTCCTGAGCTGAGTATACCTTCACTTGCATTGGAAACCAATACAGGTGAGATTACCGGTACCCTCGAATTAAAGGGGAACGCTCCTACCCTTTACACCCATCTAGAGGGCGGGTCCAACCTAAGCGAACTGTTTGATTTCATTGAAACGGATCTTCTTGTGAACCCCATGGGCTTCTGGAAAGGTGATAACATTTCGCTTACACAAGGTTTTCGTTCTTGGGAAGATTTTACTCCTGTCGGTAGCCCCATTTTTAAAGGAGATATTTCTTTGTTCGAAGGCGCCTTTGCACTGGCTGGTAGTAACATCTCATTTGAAAAAGTCGAAGCGGAATTAGGTATCGACGGTCGGAATGTTCAAATCGATCGGTGTTTCTTGCAAAGTGGAGAAAACACAGCCGTAGTCACTGGGACTATTTATAATGCATTAGAGGCGAGCGGCTACCCAAAGGTTGTTTTAAGCCTAGAAAGCCCTACTATTTCTATTGATCCTTTGCTGTATTGGGAATTCGAAGATGACGAACTCGACGAAGAAACCAGTTTCGATTATTCCGTCGCTGTTAAGGTAGACCATGTCAAGCTTGGTGATTTCAATGGCGCGAATCTAGTGGGTACTGTTTATAATCGAGGTAACTGGATCATAGGAGACGCCATGCGTATTGACGGTTGTGATGGAACGCTAGGTGGAAATTGGGCACTGTACGAAGTCGGTTCCGACAATGTACTTAAAGGAGATGTATTCGTACAGTCTATAAAATTGGACCAATTGCTTGCCAGCTTCAACAGTTTTGATATTGAAGATTTAAATGCCTCTAATCTGCTGGGTGAAGCCAGTGCTACTGCCACTGTTTCACTAGCCTTTGATAGTGAATGGGAGCAACACAGTACTAAAACCGATATCAAAGGAGAAGGAGCGATTAAAGGCGGTACGTTGCAGAATTATGCACCACTGCAGGAGTTAAGCGCTTTTATCGATAAAGGTGAATTGGATAAAATTGAATTTCCCTACCTCGCTTCTACATTTCGTGTCCACGGAGATACACTGCTACTCCCTGAAATGGAAGTGAAAAATAGTGCACTGAATCTTTGGGTGAACGGCTGGCAAAATCTAGAAACCGATGACCTCCGTTATAGCGTTCGACTCGGCCTGAAAGATCTCGCCATGCGAGGTAAAAATTCAAATAGAGATTTAGGGAATTGGATCGGAGAGGCAGAGAACGAAAATCAACCTTATGTCCGACTGATTGTAGGTTGTAATTTAGATGACGTGTGTATAAGTCTCGACCGAGAACGGATCAATCGTAGCTTCAAGGAAGCCCTTCAACAGGAAAGAGAAGACTTGAAAAACATCTTTAAAAAGCCTGAAGAATCGACGACCGAACCTACGCCAGGTAGCGGGACCTTCGAATTACTATGGCCAGAACAAGATAGCCTTGAGGTTCGTTTTACTCATTAGTTTCGAATAATGCATCTAAGGTACCCTGTGAGAGCGGGTGGTATGAAGGCCGTGCTTTTTTATAAATCTCACGTGCCCATTGCTGACGTTTCTCGTCGCCATTCAGCATACTTTCATACATAGGCACAATAAATTTTCTGCGCCCCACCTTCACTAAAAACTCTTCCACTGTCTTCTTGTAGATAGCACGATCGAAACCTTCGTAATCTGTCTTTAAAATAGCTGAAAACCATGCCGCGACTATCTCAGGATTCGGGCTTCCACTAAAACCGTAATTCTCGTCGGCTAATGCATAATGACCCACCGTTGCTCCACCCGCTTCTAGGCCGCGTATATAACGCAACCACTCGTGGGTCGACCAAAACTTAGTGGTTTCAAATTCCGCATAACACATCTGTTTCGCATCGGGTGCTTCAGGTGCTGTGCTCAGCATCATTTTCACAGCTTCGTCCACAATAAAGAATCTGTTGGATGCTGGGAATGGACAATTCATTGGAAGTCCTTTTCCATAGACCCATTGATCCACACCAATAGCATCCCACTGTTCTTGAGTCAACAGCTGCGCTAACTCTTGTAAAAACTGCTCCGTTACCATGGTTTTGAATCGGTACTTCTCGAAATAACCTTTGATAAAGGTATCCCAAGTGTCTCTTCCCACGGTCTGTTCGCACAATTTTAAGAAATGAAAACCTTTATCATAGGCAATGGCATTTACCCCGTCGTCGGGATTTTTACCTGCCAAGTCCTGCTTCAAAATGGTGGCCTCTGGATCGTTCTCCAACATATGCGCCAATTCTTTTTGGAGATCATCATAACTCAATGCGACAAGCATATCCGCGAAATCGGGACCATAAACCCGCTCCATAATGCGCATTTCGAAGTAGACTGTAAAACCTTCGTTGAGCCAGAAATCGTTCCAAGTTCCATTAGTGACAAGATTACCGCTCCAACTGTGGGCCAATTCATGAGCGATGAGACTCACTAAACTTAAATCGCCAACCACAACAGTGGGTGTAAGAAAAGTCAAACGAGGGTTCTCCATTCCACCAAAGGGGAAACTAGGCGGCAGCACCAGCATATCGTAACGACCCCAATAATACGGTCCGTACAGTTCTTCAGCCTTTTCGATCATCTTCTCTGTCTGCCCAAATTCGAAAGCTGCATTGCGCACCATTTCAGGTTCAGCATATACGCCTGATCGTTCACCTAGTGCAATAAACTCTAGATCACCAGCACCTAAAGCCATGAGATAACTAGGGATAGGCTGAGGCATAGTAAATTCATAACTTCCTGTAGCTGATTTTTGCGTTGGATTTGAGGCACTCATTAGCGCCAACATCCCTTCCGGTACTTGTACTTTCGCGTTATAGGTAAAGCGTACTCCTGGACGGTCTTGACATGGAATCCATGTACGCGCAAGAATGGCTTGACTCTGTGTAAATAAGAACGGCATACGCCCTCCTTGGGTCAATGCTGCAGGAAACCACTGCACCGCTTCCGCTCCTTCTGTCGTAGAATAGGTAATACTTACCTCTTTGGAAGCCGGACTAAGGTCATAAACGATCAAAGCAGAACCCAACAAATCGTCTTCCGCCCCAAAGCGCCATTGCGCTTCTTGTCCGTCCAATAGGACCGCTTCAATCTGAAGCGCTTTCGTATCAAAAACCACCTGATCGCCATGGGTTTCTGATAACGTCCAAACCGCCGTTGCATGAATTTCTTGTGCTTCGAAATCCACTTTTGCGTCCCATTCAAGATGTGTTACGGTCGCCTCTGGCGTGCTAAAGCTGTGCGGATCTACAAACAGCTCCGCCCGAAGTGTCGTATCGCCAATCATTGGTGGCCGCTCAGCAGACACGGTATCAACAGTGGTCGTAGGCTGGCAACTAAACAGTGTGGCTGACGCTAAAAATGCAGCGAAAAGGAGGCTTTTCATTCTTTTCATTTTATGTACTTTTCGAAAAAGTGAATATACCGCACATGAAACAAAAACCTGGACTTCTTTCAAGACTTGTTGTGAGCTCCATTGCCGTTTTTCTGGCCGATTGGATACTTCCCGGTGTAAGCATAAGTAGTTTTTCAACGGCTGTTGGTGTAGCCATTGTGTTGGGACTCCTGAATGCTACTTTGAAGCCGCTGCTGATCATCATTACCATACCGCTAACCTTCATGAGTTTGGGACTCTTTTTGTTGATCATCAACGCCATAATAATTGGGGTCGCAGACCAATGGATCGATGGCCTTGAAGTAGCAAGCGTGTGGACAGCCATTCTGTTCAGTCTGCTCGTCTCAACGATCAGCTCATGGATGTACCGTTACGGAGAGGGTCAGCGTTAAAGCACTTTTTTCTCCCAATGGGCTTTGATGCCAAAGGTACTGGATGCCAATGCCAGAAAGCTGGGTGTGGCATCGCTTAAATAATAGGTCGTGGTTCCTAATCCTTCAACAGTAGCATCCCAAGCCGAATCTACGGCTTCTGCCACTATAGCAGGTGCATCTATCCAATCCACACCAGGGCGTAATTTCGCTGCTGCCTCGCGCAAAAGTGGGTAATGCGTACAACCTGGCACTATGGCTTCAATACCTTTCAATGAAGGATCGTTCAGATAGTGTTCGAGCACACTTTCCTCTATCCCCGTACCTAAAAATCCGTCTTCAATCAGCGGAACCAGCAAAGGTGTTGGCAATGCCACTACTTCGTGTGGCACTTTAAGTGCTTCCAAGCGTTTTGCATAGGCATCGCTTCGCACCGTCGCCCGCGTTCCTAATAAAGCTGTTTTCCGCGGAGCACCTTCTGCTAATGCGTCCACCACCGGGTCAATCACATTAATAAAGGTCAAATCTGGAAAGGATGCTTCGAGCATCGAACCTGCCGCAGCACTCGCGCTATTGCAAGCAATAACAATCACATCGCAACCTTGAGCCGCTAAGAATCCGACAATCTCTCGACTGAAGCTTCGAATGGCTTCGTCACTTTTATCACCATACGGTAAGTGAAGTGTATCACCGTAATACACCTTATCCACCCCGGGTAATTTCTCTTCCAATGCACGCAGCACCGTAAGACCGCCCAAGCCGCTATCGAATAAACCTATTTTGCGTTGCCTTTTCACAGCACGCAAAATACCAAATAAAAAGCCCTCCGCGAGCTGCGCTCGCGGAGGGCTTAAAAATATTTTTTTACCCGGCTTAGTTAATGCCTAGTTCAGCCTTCACCAACGGCAAGATATCTTCACCACCGTCAAGATAGATCACTACTGCTTTAGATGCCGATGCGTCTAGAATATAAGTGAAGCCATTCGCTGAAGCCACTTTTTCTACTGCTGCTTGCGCTTTCTCGCTGATTGGCAGCATGAGATCCATCTGCTTACGCTGCAACTCTTGTTGCGCACTTTGGTTGAACTGCTGAATACGCTGACCCATAGTCTGCAACTCCTCATTCTCCTTCTGAAGGCGCAATTCCGTCCAAGTATCCATATTGGCTTGAGCGTTTTGCAATTTCGTCATGTATTCTTCCTGCATGGCGGTCGCATCACTTTCCAACTGGCCGGCATACTTTTCTATTTCAGCTTGAGCTGAAAGGTATTCTGGCATTACAGAAATTAGTTCATCTACATTGATGTGACCTACTTTTTGCTGGGCAACTGTGGTTCCTGCGAAGCCTAAGGTCAAGGCGATTGCGAGTAATACTCTTTTCATTGTCTGTTGATTTATTTCTTTAAACTATTTAAAACTTCCTCGCTGTAGTCTTTCTCTTTTTTGACAAAGAGCACACCACTTTGAGCACTTTTATCCAGTACCAGTTCTAATTTACGCTTCTGAGCCAATGCCTGAACCGCACCAAAAACTTTGTCCTGAATGGGCTGGACTAGCTGTGTTCGCTTTTCAAAGAGCAAACCTTCTGGCCCAAAATATTTCTGTTGCAAAGCAAGTACTTCTTCTGCTTTCTGCACAATAGCTGCTTCGCGTTTTTCTAAATTTTCTGGGGAAAGCAATATTTGCTCTGCCGCCAATGCATCTTTTAAACTCTGTAAATCACTCTGTAGTGCACTTACTTCACCGGCCCATTGGGTACTCAGCTGATCTACTTGGGCTTTAGCCTGTGCATATTCAGGTAAATTCTTCAAGATGTAATCCGTATCAACAACACCATAACGCTGAGCCATTAGCGAAGTGGAAAAGAGTACAGCAAGAATTAATCCTATTTTTTTCACGGGCTTGAAGGTACTTCAATTAGAACTGTTGTCCAATGATGAAATGCGTCTGCCATCCGCTTGCCGAGGCGCCATTAGGCTCAGGGTCAAATCCATAAGCAACATCGACGCCCATCAATCCAAACATAGGCATATAAATACGCAAACCAGCACCTGCACTACGCTTCAAATTAAACGCACGGTAGTCCCAGAAATCATCGTAGTTGTTACCGCCTTCCATAAAGATGAGCGGGAAGACTTGTGCAGAAGGATTGTTAGCAATGATGTAGCGCATCTCGAACACATATTTATTGTAAAGTGCACCACCACCGCCTGGCGTGATCGAATTATTAGTGTATCCACGAAGACCTATGATTTCACGACCGTCGATTACGAAATTGGCCAATCCATCACCGCCTACATAGAAACGTTCAAACGGCGGTAAACCTAAATCCTTGTTGTAGCTGCCTAAATAACCGAATTCTCCGTGAGTACGGATCACTAACTTTGATGTGATCGGCGCAAACCAATCTGCATTCAACTTCCACTTGTGATACTCCACTAACTTAAAGCGCTCTTCCGACGAAAGACTCTTATAGTCGATATCATCACGTAGCAAACTGAAGGGAGGTGTCAATTCCGCAGCGAAACTGATTTGTGAGCCTCGCGTAGGGAAAATTGGCACATCCGTGTTATTTCTACCCAACGTGAATTTGTAGTTAACGTTATTTGAGATTCCCTTATTGTAGTTCAAGAATCCGGTTGGGAAGTTGTTCAAATTAAATCGGCGAAATTCCAATCCTTGGTACAAGGTGAAATAATCATCTGGCCACTTCAAGCGTTGGCCCAATCCAAAATTGATACCAGTGATCAATAGACTTTGACGGTTCGGATCGCTTGCTTGAACACCATTACTTTGAACATTATGATAGATCGTTCCGGTAAAACTATTGGGCTTTTTACCGCCTAACCATGGCTCCGTAAAGGAAGCGTTGTAACTCTGAAAATAGAGGCCATTCGATTGAGCACGAATACTAATCGTCTGACCATCACCCGTCGGCAACGGTTGCCAAGCGCGCTTGTTACCCACGTTTTTAGCGGAGAAGTTGTTAAAATTCAAACCAAGCGTACCGACCACACGATTCGCACCCCATCCACCCTGGAGTTCGAGCTGTGAAGTCGATTTTTCGACCACAGTATATTCAAGGTCAACAGTACCTGTTTGAGGATCTGGCACAGGATTTACACCGATCTGCGTTTGATCGAAATAACCCAATTGCGATAACTCACGAATGGTACGCTGAATCATTG
>ERZ1047472.1708-NODE-1708-length-16652-cov-6.272820_pt1 | contig 16652 bp, 9 predicted proteins | sample MGYA00383095_ERZ1047472 | MGnify/ENA primary metagenome ERZ1047472 (study PRJEB29581, sample SAMEA5548365) | metagenome | biome: marine; feature: coastal; material: water | depth 1 m | study: Short-term variability in the microbial, nano- and picoplankton... | reverse complement strand
CCAATCTCAGCAGGCTCTATTCCCGCGGCTTCAATGGCGTTGCGTGCGGCTTTAACACCCATGGTTGCCGCGGTGTTGCCATCGCCTTTTTCTACCCAACGACGTTCACGGATACCCGTTCTTTCAGTAATCCACTCATCGGTCGTATCCATTAGGGTACTGAGGTGCTCATTGGTAACGATACGTTCGGGTACATAATGGCCGGTACCGGAAATTTTAGCTGTGTACATGATAGGTTGTCTTGTAATAAAGTTGATTTGGTGATAAGATAAAGTAAAATTGGCACCAATGTAGACACCTTGTCACACATAATTATGACAAGGGCAAATGGCACGAGTGTTGAAGTAGTAGCAGAAATCAAATAATTCTAAAAAATGGCAAAAGGATCTATAAACGTAACCGCACAGAACATCTTCCCTATTATTAAGAAGTTCTTGTACAGCGACCACGAGATTTTCTTACGTGAATTGGTATCGAATGCCGTCGATGCGACGCAGAAATTAAAAACATTGACCAATTTGGGCGAAGCCAAAGGCGAGCTCGGCGATTTGACCATCCACATTAAGTTGGATAAAAAAGAAAAAACCTTGAGCATCATCGACCGTGGTATCGGAATGACTGCTGAGGAAATCGACAAATACATTAACCAGGTTGCTTTCTCTGGCGCGGAGGAATTCGTGAAAGAATATGAGGGTAAAATGGAAGGTGCAGATTTGATAGGCCACTTCGGTCTAGGCTTCTACTCTGCCTTTATGGTGGCAAAGAAGGTTGAAATCCTAACAAAATCTCATAAAGACGCCGCTGCAGTGCAGTGGATTTGTGATGGAAATCCAGAGTTCGAACTGAATACCATAGAAAAAGAAGATCGTGGAACTGAAATCAAGCTACACATTGCTGATGACAGCGAGGATTTCCTTGAAGAAAGTAAAATTAATGAGCTGCTCAGTAAATATGCGAAGTTCATGCCGATCTCCATTGAGTTCGGTGAGAAGGATGAAAGCTACAATGCAGCAGCGGAAGGAGAAGATGCAAAATGGGAAACACGCAAAGTCCCAAACATCATCAACAACCCTAATCCAGCATGGGTGCGCAAACCGTCTGATTTAACGGAGGAAGACTACAAAACCTTCTATAAAGAACTCTACCCAACGAGCTTTGAAGAGCCATTGTTCAACATTCATTTGAACGTGGATTTCCCATTCAACCTCACTGGAGTCTTATACTTCCCTAAGATTAAACCAAACGTTGAGCCGCAACGCAATAAAATTCAACTCTTCCAGAAGCAGGTGTTCGTTACGGACAGCGTGGAAGGAATTGTCCCTGATTTCTTAACTCTTTTACATGGGGTGATTGATTCTCCCGACATTCCACTTAACGTGAGTCGCTCTTACCTGCAAGCGGATGGAAACGTTAAAAAAATCGCATCTCACATCACCAAAAAAGTTGCCGATAAACTCGATGAAATGTTCCGTAAGGACCGTGCCGATTTTGAGTCGAAATGGAACGACATGAAAATCATCATCGAATACGGGATGTTGACGGAGGATAAATTCTTCGAGAAGGCGAAGAAATTCGCGATGTATGCAGATACCGACGGTGGACTTCATACGTTTGAAGCGTACCTAGAATCCATCAAAGAGCACCAAACAGATAAGGATAAAAAGACGGTCGTTCTCTATGCATCAAACAAAGAGGCACAGCACAGCTACATTCAAAATGCGAAGTCAAAAGGATACAGCGTTTTGCTTCTAGACTCGCCGTTAACCAGCCACTTGCTTCAGAAATTAGAGCAAGAGCACGAAAACACAACGTTTGCCCGTGTAGATTCTGATTTGATAGATAACCTGATTAAGAAGGATGAAACGCGAGTGGCGAAATTAAGCGACAAGCAAAAAGAGGAATTAAAAACCCGCTTAGAAACTATAGTGCCTACGGAAAAGTTCACCTTAAAACTGGAGGATATGGATTCTACCGAAGCTCCATTAGTGATTACCGTTCCTGAATTCATGCGCCGCATGAAGGAAATGCAAATGACCGGTGGCGGTGGCATGATGGGCATGGGAGATTTCCCAGATATGTACGATCTTATCGTAAACGCGAACCATCCATTAGCTTCGAAGATTCTTGATACGGAAGATGCTGATGCACGTGGCTCGGCGGTAAATCAAGCCTTAGACCTTGCGAAGCTGCAGCAAAACTTATTACACGGAGAAGAATTGACTGCATTTATCGCACGTTCTTACGAAATGTTAGGTAACGAATAACGGTTTGTTACTTGTTGATTAAATATTCCTATGTCTTAGGAATCTTAAGGGGGCTCCGGCCCCCTTTTTGTATTTTTACTTTTCATAAAAACCATTGACTTCTATGAGCGCGGACGTTCTATCTATTGCTACTCAAAATGCCACTTTGTGGACTTCTGATTTATTCAACGCTGAAACGCGTGCCGAAGCAGAGACCCTTTTAAAGGAAGGCGGCGATGCTTTGATTGAGCCATTTTATAAAGATTTGGATTTCGGTACAGGTGGAATGCGCGGGATCATGGGCGTGGGAACCAATAGAATTAACCCTTATACACTCGGTTTAGCCACACAAGGATTAGCGGCTTATGCGAAATCTTTTTTTGATGGGAAGCCACTAAAAGCAGCCATTGCATTCGACAGTAGAAACAATTCTAAGTCCTTCGCTCGCAAAGTAGCGGAAGTTTTGAGTGCAAATGGAGTACACACCTTTCTCTTCGAAGATTTACGTCCAACTCCAGAGCTGAGCTTCGCTGTGCGGGAATTGGGTTGTGATTTCGGTATCGTTCTCACGGCTTCTCACAATCCTAAAGAATACAACGGTTACAAAGTGTATTGGGACGACGGTGGACAGCTCGTTCCTCCGCATGATAGTGCAGTGATTGAAAAGGTTCGAGCCACCCGTTTCGAAGATATCCGTTGGGATGCAAACGAGGCTTTGATTGAGACCGTTGGTACTGCTGTAGACGATAAATACATCGATATGGTTGCAGGGCTAAGCCTAAGCAACGCCGGTAAGACGGAACTGGACATTGTATTTACAGCATTGCACGGCACCTCCATTGTGAGTGTTCCTCCCGCCCTTGCTAAGGCTGGATTCACCAACGTTCAACTGGTCGAAGCGCAAAGCACACCGGACGGAAATTTCCCAACCGTAGCGAGTCCTAATCCAGAAGAAAGTGCTGCTTTAGCCATGGCTGTTGCGCAGGCTGAAGCCACTAACGCCGACCTTGTTATAGGATGTGATCCAGATACGGACCGCGTCGGTATTGCTGTGAACAACGGCACAGGTAAGATGCAGCTCCTCAATGGGAATGACACAGCAGCTTTACTGGTCCACTATATACTGGAGGCATATAAAAGAAACGGTACCCTTCCGGCAAACGGTTTTACCGCTGCCACTGTTGTCACGACAGATCTTATCGCAGAGATTTCAGCAGCATACGAGGTACCTTGTTACCGCTGTTTGACCGGTTTTAAGTGGATTGCTGATATCATCAAAAACAAACCAGAAGGACAATTCCTGGTAGGCGGTGAAGAGTCTTATGGCTACCTTATCGGGGATGCCGTGCGTGATAAAGATGCTGTTGCTTCTGCCGTGATGATTGCAGAAATGGCTGCAAATGCTAAAGCACAAGGCCGCACCGTTCTGCAACAGTTAGAAGCCATTCACCGTGAGTTTGGCCAATACCAAGAGCGATTGATCTCCATTACGAAGAAAGGACGCTCCGGCGCCCAAGAGATTGCTGATATGATGACTGCCCTTCGCAACGATCCGCCTAAAAATTTGGCCGGCTCACCAGTGATTATTGCCATCGATCATGGAAAAGCGACTCAAACAGATCTTCACACAGGTGCCACACATAGTACAGAACTCCCTGCTTCAAACGTACTGCAGTTCATCACAGAAGCCGGAGATAAGGTCAGTGCACGTCCTTCGGGAACGGAACCTAAAATCAAGTTTTACTTCAGCGTACGCACTACTACCGGCGATAGCCATGCAGCAACGAAAGCTGAACTTGAAAGAAAGATTGATACCTTTATTGAGGAATTAAACCTCTAATTCAGACATGAAGAATTTCATCATCATAGGGGCCATTTCGATGGCCCTTTTTTCTTGCGCATTGCCAGAGCCCGAGGTGGCAGAATCCACAGGACAAGATTTCATTGGATCCATAATCCAAAACGACTCCACCCGCGTATCGTTTAAGGTTCACCTCGAAGAGAATGTACTGACGTTTTACAACGGTGTGCAAGAATCTTTTGACGTAGCATTATACGGTGAGGATACGCTTAGAGGCTCTTTTCCGGTATTTGCCTCTGATATATGGCTTACTCCCTCTGAAAAGGGGTATGAGGGGATGTATTATAGAACGGATGCAAAGGATTATGAATTGCCCTTATACCTGACTAAAGGTGATTATAGCATTCCAGCAACCAAAGACGAGCCTCCTGTTCAATACGCCATTTTTAGAGATTACGATTCAGGTACTATCCGCCCCGCCTTATTACAATTGGGCCTTAAGGAAAATACGCTAGTTGGAACCATCGCTACATCTACCGGAGATAGTAGGTTTCTTACTGGTTATAAAGTCGACGAAGGCGGTTTTATACTTGAAGGATTCGATGGTCGATTTATCTATAACGTAGAAGCATCCACCAAAGGTGACTCTATTTTCGGTCATGTTTGGTCAGGAAAAACGGGTTATTACCGCTTCAAAGGCATTGTAGATGATAATGCCATGTTAGAAGATCCAGAAGAAATGTCAAAGTTGCGCGAAGACTACACCCACATTGAATGGCATCTCCCAGGTCTTGATGGCGATACCGTTCACTTCGACAGCCGAACCATTACTAAGCCTACCATCTTGGCCATTCAAGGTTCTTGGTGTCCAAACTGTATGGACGAAGGCCGAGTATTGGACATGTATTACCGTGAATTCAATGGTGCGATTGATGTCTATGGCTTGAGCTATGAATACAGTGGGACTTTAGAAAAAGCTACCGCCGCAGTGCAGAAAATGGAGCGTGATCTAGGGACCTCCTTCCCCATGGTCATTGCCACCTTTGATCCTAAGCAAGACCGCAATGCGGTGTTACCGTTAGAGCAGATCCGAAGCTATCCTACTTCTATTATGTTGGATCACCAGGGGAATGTAGTGAAGATACATACCGGTTTTTACGGCCCTTCTACCAGAGAATACGAGGCTTACGTCAAAGAAACTAGAGAAGAACTAGAAACACTGGTGGCAAAGTCGAATGGCTGATTATCTGGAACGCATATTTAACGATTTTAAGGAATTCGCTCGCTCCAAACGGAAAGAGAACAAGAAGTTCTTCGCTCGATTGGCTGCATTAGATTCCAAACGATTGAATCATAAATTCCATACGTTACACGAAGAAGTCTTTGCCGAAACAGATTGCTTGAAATGTGCGCGATGCTGTCGTGCCACTGGGCCACTACTTACAAAACAGGATATTGCTCGTATTTCCAAAAAGCAAGGAATAAAAGCCGCAGATTTCGAGGCAAAGTACCTGCGCGTCGATGAGGATGGCGATTGGGTAATGAACAGCTTGCCCTGCCCGTTTTTAGCACTAGACTCTAATAAGTGTACGATTTACGAATATGCTCCAAAGGCGTGCCGCCAATTCCCGCATACCGATCATCCAAACATGAAATCTATACTGCCGCTCACAGAGACCAATGTACGCCATTGCCCGGCTGTTTATGAAATGGTCGAGCGTATGAAGTTAAGTACTGATATCTAACTACTTAACTCTCTTTTCCTCAAGCCTAAATGCAGTAGGTTTGCTATACATACAACCACGAGAGACCCGATCACATTGTACCACAGAAAGCCTAAAGAAATAAGTTCGACGGTATTTAAGTAATGCACTGAAAAGACTACGCATTGGCCAACAATACCGGCCATAAAAATAGATTTCCCGCCGATACGTTTCATAAAAAGAGCAACAAGGAATATTCCCAGTATGGTGCCATAGAAAAGGCTCCCTAGGACATTTACCAATTGGATTAAATTTTCATAGAGCGGAGCTGCCAACGCCACGCCAATAGCCGCGATCCCCCACAAAAGGGTAAGACTCCGAATCACGCGTTTGGGGTGCTGCGCTTCGCCTCTAAAAACTTTGTAATAATCCACGTAGGTTGTAGTCGCTAAAGCGCTGACCTCACCTGCAGTGCTGGACATTGCCGCACTAATGATGACTGCAAGTAGTAAACCGACCAACCCTTTAGGTAGAAAATTAAGTACGAAAGTGATAAATACGTAATCGGTGTCTTTGCTTTGAAAATTGGGAACATTGGCTTCAAGAGTGGCCATGTACGTTTCCCGAAGTTGGGTGAGACGTTCTTTATGAGCATCTACCTCGGCCCAATCGCCTTGTAATAGCGCCTCACGCTTAGCTTCGAACACATTGGCATGGCGATTTTCTAATTGGTCTAATGTTGCGTGAATTTCAACCGGCGCGCGCTGCACTTCGCTTTCGTTAAAGAAAATAGGCGGTTGTGTGAATTGGTAAAACACATACAGGAGCACTCCAATAGCTAGGATGGAAAACTGCATCGGTACCTTAAACACGCCATTAAACAATAACCCAAGACGACTCGTAGACTGGTTTTCAGCACCTAAATAGCGCTGCACTTGGCTTTGATCGGTTCCGAGGTAACTCAATGAGAGAAACAAACCACCAGCAAGGCCAGACCAAAGCGTATAACGCGTACCTGGATCCAGACTAGCATTAATAATGTTGAGCTTACCCATACGCCCTGCAATATCATATGCTTGCGGCAAGGTAACGGGGATTTTATCTACAAGTAAATAGGCCGCAATCCCCATACCACCAAGGATAGTGAGCATCTGCCACTTTTGAGTTACCGCTACAGCCGCAGAGCCACCTGAAACGGTGTAAAAAACAACAATGAGTCCTATAATGACAATCATAAGATTAAGCGATACACCCAAGGCCGCACTTAAAACTATGGCGGGTGCGAATATGGTAATACCTGCAGCCAATCCTCGAGACATTAAAAAGAGTGCCGCCGTAAATAGTCGGGTCTTACGGTCAAAACGCTGTTCTAGAAACTGGTAGGCGGTAACCGCACTCATCTTTCGATAGGCAGGTACAAAGAAAATACTGACTAGAATTACTGCAAGAGGAAGCCCAAAGTAAAATTGGATAAACCCCATATCCTCCGCGTAGGCTTGACCTGGTGTTGAGAGAAAAGTAATCGCAGAGGCTTGCGTCGCCATGATCCCTAAACCTATGGTCCAGAGGCTTACATCTTTTGAGCCACTTAAGAGCTCGCCCGCGCCTCTTCGGCGTGTTTTAAATACACCGTACCCCACGATAGCCGCAAGGGTCGTTGCTAATACAATCCAGTCTAGTGCGTGCATTTACACGTATTGACGCGTAATGAAATAGAACGCTACAATCTCTGCCACCAAAAGCGCTACCACGCCTATGTAGTATTTCTTCCAATTTATGATTGAGGTGTTCTTAACGGTCATAGTGTAGTATATTTTGAAGTAATCTTAAAGCGCCAGGAACGCCTTTCGGCAATTCTCTAAAGAGCGACAAACCTGTGTAAATTACGGAACCTTTGCCATATGATGCAACTACGGTCGAGTTTTCATACACCGTTCCCGTCGATTCTGTGATTTGTAAAGGAGTGCTATAGCCTTCATAGCTGCTCGGAAAGTATAAACCACGCTCTTGTACCCATTGTTCGAAATCGGCCGTGCTTAATTCATTAGGACGCTGCAATAGAGCCGATTCTTTCAAAGCTACCGGCGCCTCTTCTTCCGTCACTCGATCACGCCCTATAGTCAACGGCACGGGCACTGGCAATGCCATCCCGCTTCGACCCGCCGTAGTGTAAGTCACCACAAAATTTCCGCCATTGGCCACAAAACTTTTGATGCGCTCCTCACTCTCCTTCAACCAAGCTTCAGTGTTGAAAGCGCGAATACCCACCAAAATGGCATCTACTTCGTCCCAAAGCTCGGGAGTTTCTTCTGTAATGCTAACCACCTCATACCCGACGCTTTCCAGCGTCTCATCCATCAAATCTCCTGCCCCTTCGATGTAGCCCACTTTGATGCGCTTTTTGTTGAGGTCGAGGACGGTCAGGGTCGCTTGCACAGGAGTGTACTCGTAATGTGTACCGATGTGTGGGTAACTGATTGCATGTTTTTCCAGATAAGAAGGTTTATGGGCAATTCCCATTTGTGATGACGGCACATCACCGATATTCAAGTGGAATGTCCCGTTAGATAGCTTCGATGGTAACTCAACCTCAAAGTGATTCCACCCTGCATTAAGCGTAGCACTTTCTGCATGTTCCCATGCTAGTTTTAACTCATTCGCAGCACTCAAATACCAACTCAACTCACCCCCATCCTTGGAGTAAATACTGTATCCGATGCTTCCTTTCTTACCCGTATTCCAGTAGACGGTTTGGTCAAACTTCGCATGAATGGCAGGCTCCACCGAAATGGCCTCGCGGTATTCCCCTACGGCGCGGTCACTGAGCTTTGCGACAGGCCTGAGGTAAAGCATAATGATGGCGGATTCATGTTCTAATCGGACCCGGATATATTTTGTGATTTTTCCCTCATCGGACAAATCCACTTCGAGCTCTTGCCCTTCGCCAGTCAGTACCTGCGCGGGATTCAAACCCATATCCTTGTTTGGTGCCTTGACCGAAGCCAGCTTTACCTCCAAATCAACATTCAGGGCTTGAAGTAGCAATGTCGCTGGATACGAGGGACCTTCGGGCATGGGGTTAATAGCAGTGAAGACCTCAGCATAAACGCCCAAGAGATGAAGCATGACCTGTTGCCAGCGCTGGTATTTGTCCGATACCGGTGTGGTTTGCTCGAGCAATATCGTGCCTAGCGCTGCCCATTTAGTAATGGCTTGCTTTTGATCGCCTATTTCTAAGGCAAATGCGGCATCCTGAGCCAATATACTTTGTGCATCCGCCCCACGGTCCGGTATTAGGTAGGAGGATAAATCGCCGCCACCCCAAAGCTTTTTGAAATACTCTTCACGCGGACCGCGATTGATGGGAACGCCAAATCCTTGGCACTTGTGCTTTGAACGCGCCGCATCGCCTATGGCACCGTAGGTGTCGCCCAGCAGTGGATCGAACCCGCTCATGTCAAGGTATACAGCCTCAGGGTCGTCCTTTAGGGTTTCGTCCCACCATACTGAGGTGTTCCACCAAACGCCTTGTACCGACCAAGCTGTGGTTTCGGTATCGTACTTCTGGTCCGCAGCCAGTTCAGCGCATTCTATTGCCAATTCTGCAGATGCCGTGTGGTGGCCGTGGCCTGCCCTTTCGTCGGGAGGAAAACGTGTGATGATAAAATCTGGCTTCAGCTCTCGTATGGTGCGAACGGCCTGCAACTGGAGGTCGTCGTGGTCCCATTTCGTCCACACCTCGTCCACACTTTTTGAATATCCGAAGTCTAAGGCATCGGTGAATCGTTGGTTCCCACCATCTATACTGCGGGCTGCGCGCAATTCATGCTCGCGAATCACACCTAAGTCAGCACCCAGTTCATCGCCAATGAGGTTTTGACCACCGGAGCCTCGAGTCAGCGAGAGATAAGTAGTTTCAGCATTCAGGGCATTAGATAACCATGAAATCAGGCGCGTATTCTCATCGTCTGGATGAGCAGCCATATATAGGACACGTTTGCCTGAACCAAAACGTTGCATTTCCGCCAATGCTGAACTTTGAGAGAGCGGGGTGTATTGTGCAAATAATTGATTTCCAATCACAAACAAAATCAGCGTCAAAATGGCGTGAACTTTTGGCTTTCTGCGTGTTATCTTGGTGGTATTATTAATTGATTTCATGGTTAGAATTTTACTTTTTCTTTTTACGTTCACGTCATTTGCAGCTCAAGCTCAGCTTAAAGTCCAATTAAAATCGGGCACCTACCACGTAGAGGAAGGCACGTTTAAACAACTTAGCAATACGCAACCAACCTACGGAGTAGGTCTTTGGGATCGTGTCGTACTCGCCGAAGATAAAAAAGCATTGAGCGATTTAGGTGTAGAACTCGGGCATTATTTGCCTAAAAACGCATTTGAAGTAAAAATTCCTGCAGGAGTGACCATTGCCGAATTGCGTGATGCAGGACTCAGTGCATTTGTAAAATGGACGCCAATGATGAAACTAGATGGTCCGCTCTCCATAGGTGACTGGCCGGAATGGGCGGTACTGAATGACGGTCGTGTTGCTGTTCAATTTCAGACTTCTCAAAATTGGAATGCGCCTTTATTTGTTTCACAACTTCAAGATTTAGGTGAGAACTGGCATACGGCAGTGGTTAAACCAGATATGCTCAATCAATTGGCACAAGATGATGCCGTTCTTTTTATTCAAGCCATTGAAGAACCTGGAACTCCTGAAAATTACAACAGTCGCGCTGCAGCAAGAACAGCTTACATCCAAGGGCACACGTCTTTTGACGGATCAAACGTAGTTGTCGGGCTTGGCGATGATGGTGATATAGGTCCTCATGCAGACTATAAAGGCCGATTAACCTCTTTGGCAGGCAACAGTATAGGCGACCACGGCGACCATGTCGCTGGCACTATTTTCGGCGCAGGTAATATTGACCCAACCGCAGAAGGTAATGCTCCAGGAGCTACCATGGTTTATTACGACTATCCGAGCAATTTAAGCAATGTAGACGCACATTATGTTTCCTACGGAATACGAGTGACAAACAGCTCCTATTCGAATGGTTGTAACGCGGGATACACCTTCTACGCGCAACAAATGGACAAGGATGTTCGGGATAATGCTGCGCTTGTGCATGTCTTTAGTGCAGGTAACTCAAACGGATCGAACTGTGGTTACGGAGCAGGTTCACAATGGGGAAATGTTACTGGTGGTCATAAACAAGGAAAGAATGTTATTGCAACTGCGAATATCACTAGTACAGATGCAATCGCAACGTCCTCCTCGCGGGGTCCAGCAGCAGATGGTCGCATAAAGCCGGATTTAGCTGCAGTGGGCACAAACGTCTACTCTACTATTGACTCCCACACTTATGGCAACAAAACCGGTACGTCAATGTCTGCCCCTGGTGTTGCAGGGTACTTCGCCGTATTGCACAATACATTTGATGTTTTGCAACAGGATACAGCGGATGCCGGTCTACTAAAAGCTATTGCAATGAACACCGCAGATGATTTGGGTAATCCTGGTCCTGATTTTATTTACGGTTATGGGCGCGTAAATGCGCGGAAAGCGCTTAAGGTGATTCAAGACACCCAATTCTTCAGCAATAGTATTACTACAAATGACACCTTAGCCTATACCATTTCTTTACCTGCAGGAGTCAACAAATTCAGTGCTATGCTCTACTGGACGGATAAAGAAGGCTCTACGAATGCATCAAAAGCACTAGTCAATAATTTAGATTTTGAAGTAACGGACCTAACTGGAGCTACAACATACCAGCCTTGGGTTCTCGATCCTACACCAAACACTACTACGCTGCTTTACGGTGCTACCCGCGGTATTGATACCTTGAATAATGCGGAACAGGTTACACTTAATGCACCTTCTTCAGGAGATTACAGGTTTACAGTCTATGGCACAAACATTCCTCAGGGGCCTCAGACGTTTTACATCGTTTATGCGATGGATATGGAAAAGAACCCCATTGCATTCCCGCATGAAAATGCAAAACTAACACCGGGTGCAAATTATGTGCGTTGGAATGGATCAACTTCATTGACATGGCAATATTCTACGGACAGTATGGGGACTTGGTCCAATGTAAATTTAAATGCCACCGGAGGGAACCGAGTAGCCAATTGGAACGTACCTAATGTCGCTACAAAAAATGCATTTTTACGCAATATTCAAGGCACAGACACCACTGTTGCAGGACCCTTTGTTATTTTGAATTCACCAACTAACCTCAGTTTAGACTGGGCATGTCCTGACAGTATAAAAATCTCTTTTAACCCTGTTAGTGGAGCAACAGACTATACCGCATATATATTGGGTACGAGTTACATGGACAGTGTATACAACAGTACTTCTAACAGTATGATCATTCCTTACCAGCCCATAAGCGGGACATGGTTTAGCGTAAGCGGAGCGATCAACTCTGTTGAGGGACGCCGCGCTTATGCCGTTCAACTTCCTTCAGGAACTAATGCCTGTCCGCTCCCACGAGACGGTGGGATTAGCTCTTTACTAAGCCCGCAATTCATCACCTCCTGTCAGAACCCGATTCAACCGGTGACAATAAGTATTACTAATCCTTCAACACAGGTTCTGGATACATTACCTGTGGCCATGACCTTCGGGACAACGACTGTACGAGATACATTTTTTGGAAATCTAAATTCCTACGCGAATGCCACTTTCACATTTGCAACGCCCATTACATGGAGCGGAACGAATGCCCAAACGCTTAAAGTCTGGTCAGAACTCAGCGGCGATCAAAACAGTTTAAATGATACCGTTCTACAGAATATTAATTATTACAATTCATCGCTCTACGGATTGCCCTTTACCCAGAATTTTGACGGGTTTTCAAATTGTGGAATAAACACCAACTGTGGTGGAACCGTGTGTAATTTAGGTGGAGATTTCATCAACTTAACGAATGGTACAGAGGACGATATCGATTGGCGTACTAATAGCGGATCAACTGGTTCAAGCGGAACAGGACCAACAACAGGTACAGGCGGTAGTGGTAAATACCTCTACCTCGAAGCTTCAGGAAATTGCGAATTCCAAGAGGCCCTTCTTTATACACCATGTATCGATTTAGCCGGGAGTATATCCCCTGAATTGCGTTTCGCGTATCACATGAACGGTGCGAACCAGGGTGACCTAGAAGTCGCCATATTCAATGGTTTGAGTTGGACTACACTTTTTACACAGAGCGGTAATCAAGGAAACAGTTGGAAGAACGTTGCCATTGATATCAGCAGTTACGTAGGAGATACAGTACTCTTTAGGTTTAAAGGCATTACCGGTGATAGTTACCAAAGTGATTTGGCTATTGATGCCATCGAAATTGAAGATAATATTGGTATTCCTGTAGCGGATTTCGCTCCTGTTACTGGTACACCTTGTTTAAATACGGGCGTGTTACTTTCGGATCTCAGTACGAAAAGCCCAACGTCATGGAATTGGGCCATCACACCTTCTACTTATAGTTTTATCAATGGAACTTCGAGCACTTCACAAAATCCAGAAGTCAGCTTTAGTGCCTACGGCGCATACACCATTACGCTTATTGCAAGCAACACCTACGGCGCGGATACCATTGTGTTCGCTAATGCTGTCACCGTAAGCCCGTTACAAACGCTTCCTTTTATCGAAACGTGGACCGGGAATGGAGCCGTAGCATTTACTACAGAAAACCCGGACGGCAGTACGAGTTGGGCCAAAGGGGAAGTTACTGGACCTACCGGGGCTAAAAGTGAAGTGATGTATATGAATTACTTCAACTACTCCACCATCGGCGCAGAAGACGGCCTTTTGAGTGAAAAGTTTGATATCAATGGCTACAATCCCGTCTTGTATTTTGATGTTAGCTATGCGCAGTATTCTGCCGCCTATGCCGATACTCTTGTAGTCGAGGTGAGCACAGATTGCGGAGCGACTTTCACACGCGTTTATGAAAAAGGGGGTGCCGGTTTGGCAACGACTTCAAACTCTCAAAGCCAATTCATACCTGGCGGATCTAGTGATTGGCGCACGGATAGCGTTGTTCTCTCTACTACAAGCGGCGATTTTGTCCAATTCCGCATAAAAGGAATCGGTGGCTATGGGAACAATTTGTACATCGATAACATACGTGTCCTTTCTACCGGTGCATCTGCAATGGCCACTTTAGATGTTTCACCTATCTGTGAAGACACGCCGTTCAGCTTTGATTTAAGTAGTGCGGATACTACAGTCAATGGTCTATTTACACTCAATCGTCAAGGATCAAGCCTACTTTCAACGTTCCTAGGCATGGGTGCGCATACGTCAACCCTAACTATTGCTACGAATTACGACCTAGAATACATTTACTACAATGCCTACACCTTTGTGGCAGACAGTGCTGTTTTAATTCCTGGGCCACAATTAGAAGCAGACTTCGGATTGCAAAACACCAGCGGTCTTGCGTACCAATTCAATGACCTTAGTACGCCAACGCCAAATGCTTGGTTCTGGGACTTTGGAGATGGCAATTCTTCCACTTTGCAGAATCCGACGCACACTTTCTCTGGGAACGGTCCTACTACGGTGAAACTCGTCATCACCACAGATTGTGGAATGGATAGTATTAGTGTGCCGTATTCAAATATTGGGCTTAACGAAGACGGTACTGCTGCAATGGTGGTCTATCCTAACCCTACGGAAGGTATACTTCACCTGCACACAGCAGAGGTCGAAGGAAAGGTATTCGTTCAAATCTTTGGAATGAATGGTGCTTTAATGGAAGAAAGTATCTTCAATGCAACCACTGGACGCATCACACTGAATCTTAGAGCCTATGCTAGCGGATTCTATCAAGTCAAGGTTACTACTGAAAATTCAGTACAGAATTTCAAAGTCACAAAATACTAAGCGCGTCGGCTCAAGGCCCAAGCACCGAGATATGTGATTAAACCGTTGTAAAGTAAAAGCTCGAAACCTATGGTGTACCCTAGCCGGGGTGCCCATATGCTTAGGGCATAGGCTAAAAATGGGCTAACTATTGCTACGCATGTAATTCCCCATCCATGAATCTTTCTCTTTTGTGTCAAAGCAAAGGCAAAAAGTCCCAGCAACGGACCGTAGGTATACCCTGCCGCGGTAAATAATGTGGAAATGATACTATCCGCTTTCAGGGAAAAAATCAAGAGCATTACAAGAAGTAAAACTCCCATAAACCCTGCATATACTTTGGTTCTGCGATTGGACTCGTCATTTGTATTCATTCCAAGAAAGTCGACACAAAAAGCAGTGGTAAGTGAGGCAAGTGCACTATCTGCACTAGAAAAGGCAGCTGCTAAAAGACCAAGGAAAAACACTGCTCCTAATAACGCTGGCATACCATTACTGGTAGCGACGGCTGCGAAGAGTTTATCGCCGGTTGCAGTAATGCCTTGAAGCGCTGCGTAATCTGTCAGGAGTATACCTAAGGCCAGGAACAAAGCATTCACGAAAAGTAAATTCACCCCGAGCAAGACCATATTCTTTTGCGAGTCTTTTAGGCGCGCGACCGTCAGATTTTTCTGCATCATGTCTTGATCTAAACCCGTCATAGCAACAGCAATGGACATGCCCCCAAGAAGCTGTTTCCACCATGCTTGTGTAGAACCTGATTTGATGACATATGCCATGTCGCTCGCAGAAATATAATCCCAAAAACTTTGCTGCTGAGGAACCACAGCTTTACCCACAAAATAGAGCGCCAAAGCCGCTGCAATAAGCATAAATGCAGTTTGAAGAGTGTCAGTAATAACTATGGTGGCAATACCCCCGGCTGCACTGTAGAGGGCGATGAGTGCGAGTACAGCTATTGCTGTGATGGGAAAGGGAATATGGAGGTCGTCGCATATCATTAATTGAACCACCATAGTGACGATATACAGACGGGCACTCGCCCCAACTATACGTGAAAGCAGGAAGAAAGCGGAGCCAGTCTTATAACTCGAAGCGCCCAGTTTTTCACCCAGAAAACTATAGATACTGATCACATTATAGCGGTAGTATACGGGCAGTAGAACGAAAGCAATGAGTAAATAGCCGAAGAAAAAGCCCACAACCATCATTAGATAGGTCATTCCGGAGGCAGCCGTCCATCCAGGCACGCTAATAAAGGTGACACCGCTGAGTGAAGCGCCAATCATGCCGAAACTTACGAGCAACCAAGAAGCGTTTTTATTCGCGTTAAAGAAGGTAGCATTGGTGGCGCCACGCGAGGTTATTTTACCAATCAAAACGAGCACACCTACATAGGCAAGCAAGAGAATTAAAAAGAGCGTGTAGTTCATGTTCACAAATATGCGCAATCCCTTACTTTTGAAACAGATGAATTTTTCCAGTAGAAAAATAGAACAAGCCGTTGAAGAAATCTCACGGTTGCCAGGTATAGGCAAGAAAACTGCCTTAAGGCTGGCGTTGCATTTGTTGCGTAGACCAGAAGGGCAGACGGATGCTTTAGCCGCTGCTTTAGTCGATTTACGTCAAAACACGACGTTTTGCGGTACGTGTCACACACTTTCTGACACAGAAACTTGCAGTATTTGTGCCTCACCAAAGCGCGATTCTAGTATTGTATGCGTTGTAGAAGATGTGCGAGATGTGATGGCAATAGAAAATACAGGCGGCTACCAAGGCACCTACCATGTATTGGGTGGATTGATTTCACCCATGGACGGGGTTGGACCGGGGGACTTAACGATCGATCATTTGATTCAGAAGTTGAAAGACGGCGATGTTGAAGAATTGGTTTTTGCATTAAATACAACTATGGAGGGCGATACCACGAATTTTTACCTCTATCGAAAAATTAAAGACTTCAATGTCAAACTCACCACTATTGCGCGCGGTATTTCAGTCGGTGATGAATTAGAGTTTGC
>ERZ1047472.1706-NODE-1706-length-16656-cov-3.950364_pt1 | contig 16656 bp, 13 predicted proteins | sample MGYA00383095_ERZ1047472 | MGnify/ENA primary metagenome ERZ1047472 (study PRJEB29581, sample SAMEA5548365) | metagenome | biome: marine; feature: coastal; material: water | depth 1 m | study: Short-term variability in the microbial, nano- and picoplankton... | reverse complement strand
GTTGTGACCCCAGCTAACACCAGCCAAAGACACCAACACTAACCCCAGCACTAAAGGTCTAAAGTTTCTCATTTATTCTTGTCTCCACTAAAGGGCAGTACGTTAGCTTCAGCTTCCCTACGCAACATTAACTGCTCCATCTCATCAACTGCCTGTTTCCGTTGCTCAACTGAAGTGCCACCGCTGTATAGGCCATAGGTCATGGTGTTCTTTTTGTGCCCAACAATATCAGCGGTAATCCCTTCTGGAACTCCAGCCTGCTCAAAATGAGTAGTGGCAGTCTTACGTATGGAATGGAATACGTGCAGCGGCCCATAGCCAAGTTTCTTCTTAATCCTGCCAAACTTCTTGCCCAGATCAACTCCAGCATAAGGCACCAGTCTCTTTGTCCTCTTATGTAAAACTGGAGGCGGTGCTGCTGGAAGCTGCTTGAGCGGAACCCTATCAGCAAGAGTCTTTGCAATAGGAATCAATCTCCTACTACCGGCCTTGGTCTTGGCGTCATCCATAACTCTAATGCACTCAACGCCATCCACCATGACAATAGACTTACTGCTCAGTTGCGCTATCTCAGCCAAGCGCATCCCTGTCCATTGTGCAATCTCAACAGTCCGTAGCAGCCGTTCGTCGCCTGTATCTCTAACAGCTTGCTTTATCTCAGCAAGTTCAAACATCTCAAATGGCAGGTAGTTTTCCTTGGTCTTCAACTTCTGATTGAGAGTAATTTCTGAAGCAACAAAAGGATTAACCTCGCTTGCGCCAATATGCTGGTTGGCCTTAAGCCAGTTGTAATAATTACGCACAAAGCCAATAGACTTTTGAACGCTGGAGACAGACCTTGTTTCAGTCCGTAGCCAAAGGTCTCTATTGCGAACCGTCAGGTCAGTGAGTGTAGGGAAGTGTTCAATAACCCTATTAACTGCTGTTCGTGCTTCCTGCACTGTTTTGTGTGGCTTGGTGGAATAGTTATCAGCTATCCATGAATTAATAAACAAGCCCAGTGGTATGCCTTCCTTGCCGTAGTAGAGTTGCTTCATCCTCTCTACTTCAGATGGCTTGGTGTTTTGATCAAGGCCATCCAGATAATAGTCAATTGTGTGTTCTGCCTCTGTCCATCCATGGCTTACAGGATTGCCGTCCTTGTTTGTTCCATGCTCAACGTAAACGTATTCTTGGTATTCCTCTTGTTCCTTCTTAAGCGCCATTAGCTTAGCTATGCGCTCAAGAGCAGCATCAGGGTTTTCTCTGGCCTGTTGAATCTGTGCCCACCATTCAGCTACCCAAGGTGCAGCGGTGATCTGTGCGTTCTTGAGAGACTTATGCTTGGTGCTACGGGTAAATTTACTGCGCCCAATTATTGATCGCACGTCCTTGGGAACCATCACCAATGCGTGGTAGGTGTCGCCTATCTTTTGTAGATTCTTGGGCACGTCTGTTTGCTTTAATGACTGTTATTGACAGTAATTTTACCAACTGTTTTTACCAATAATCAACCATAGGCTAAGCTAAATAGGGCTTTAGATGCAGGAGAGGCGAATCCCAGACGACCCACCACCTCTCTCGTGCCCTGACCGGGGCCACAGGCAAAACTGTCACCCAATGAGTTATTCAGATAATCGCTTGTAAGGGATCACCTGCCTCTGTGCAGAGGTTTTAGGGCGATCCGTGCAGACGTTTGCTAAGAGCTGCACGAAAGCATAGAGCATCCTGACCGATTTCTTGCCCACTCAGGACGTTTTTGGGCGTATTCGTCCATACCTTCCTGCCAGGTATACGGTTTCTGCAGCACATCCATCCAAGTATGTAGCCGCTGGAAATCGCCGCGGTCTGCATCATCAATGGCGAGTTGGGCCAAATAGTTTCTGGGTACATACAGCGGGTTAGTGCGATTCATTAATGCCGCACGAAGGCCATGGCTCTGGCCCTGCTGCTCTGCGACTTTCAAGTAGTCGCTAAGCCACTGCTGGGTCTGAGCTTGAAGCTCTAGGTTAATCCTTTCTGGGGTGTAGTAGGCGTTCTGAAGGTAGGCTGCATCGGTGCCTGCGTTTTTGACATCCGCTAGGTGTCGGAAAAACAACGTCATATCCGTTTCGGTTTCGGTCATTAGCTTCAGCAAGCGATTGGTCAGACTCTTGTCAAAATCGGGCAGGCCCAGCTTGTTGGCCATCATGCGTTGCCACTCGGCTTCGTAGTGGGTGGCGAAGTTGCCCAGAATATCTTCCAGCGGCTTGGTTTCCTCAATCAGCGGGTACAGGGCATTGGCAAGCTGCAGCAAATTCCACTGGGCTACTGCGGGCTGCTGACCGTAGCGATAACGTCGCTGTCCCGCGTCTGTGGTGTTCGGCGTCCAGTCAGGATCGAAGCCCTCCAGCCAGCCGTATGGGCCGTAATCGATAGTCTCGCCGAGAATTGACAGATTGTCGGTGTTCATCACCCCATGAACAAAGCCGACACGCATCCATTCCACCATGAGTTTTGCTGTGCGTAGGCAAACGTCGTCAAACCACGCCAAGTAACGAGAGGTGTCGTCTTGGTGTGCCTTGGCAATGGCAGGAAACTCGCGCTCGATCACGAAGTTGGTAAAGGTGGCCAGCAGTTCGGTTTCTTGGCGAGCGGCGAGCATTTGAAAGTGACCAAAACGCACAAAGGACGAACTGACTCGACACACCACGGCGCCGTGCTCCAAGGCTGGGTGTCCGTCATATAGCATGTCGCGCATGACCTGTTCGCCAGTGCCAATGATCGACAATGCCCGAGTGGTTGGTACGCCCAGATGGAACATCGCCTCGGAACAGACGTATTCGCGGAGGGAGGAGCGCAGCACCGCGAGGCCGTCGGCTGTACGTGAATAGGGGGTTTCTCCAGCGCCTTTCAGTTGCAGCATCAGGTGACCGCCTGCGGTTTTGACCTCGCCCAAATTAATGGCTCGACCGTCGCCCAGTTGGCCTGCCCAGTTGCCAAATTGATGCCCACCGTAACAGGTGGCGTGTGGATCCATGCCAGGCAGCAGTTGATTGCCGGCAAACACCTTGAGAAATGCTTCGCCGGTACAGGTTGCAGCGTCGAGACCCAGTAACTCGGCTGTCTGGGGCGAGTAGTGCATTAGGTAGGGCCTAACGACTGGCGTTGGTTCCACTCGGGAAAACAGGGCATTGCGGATCTGCCGGCGTTCGCTGCCTGTGTGTGGATCCGCCGGTAGCTTTTGCGTGAACGCGTTATCGAAGACCAATGACTGCATATTCATGTTAATTTGCCAAGGAAGTACACAGGGTAATCGTCTGGTGTCTGCAAAACGATAAAAATAGTCTTTCGTTTTGTCTCTCGCTGGCTCTCGCCTCCCGTCCAAACAGCGTGTATGTTTTGTTCGTAGGGACGAAAGGGAGGTAAATATGAGTGAAGCATTATTAACAGAAGAGTTTGATGCTCAAGCAACGGCGCTTGAAGATTTTGATGTCAGCAGCGCCAAGCTGATGCAGGCCGATAAGCATTGGGAATTTTTTGCCCGGCTAAGAGACGAAGCACCAGTCCACTACTGCAAAGACAGTATGTTCGGACCCTATTGGTCGATCACGCGTTTCGCCGACATCATGGAAATTGAAAAGAACTGGCAGGATTTTTCGTCGGATCTTGGTATTACGCTGACGGACCGCCCGGAAGATTTCTCGACCCCAAACTTCATAGGCATGGATCCGCCAAAGCACGATCAACAAAGACAAACGGTTCAGGGTGTGGTCGCGCCGATGAACCTAAAACAAATGGAGTCTTTGATTCGGCAGCGAGCTGAGACAATTCTTGATTCTCTGCCGGTGGGGGAAACGTTCAACTGGGTCGACCTGGTGTCGATTGAACTCACGACGCAGATGCTGGCAACCATCTTTGATTTCCCATTTGAAGATCGCTACAAGCTGACGTTTTGGTCCGATATGGCAACCTCCGGCGAGTTGGCTGGTGGCCCGACACCGGAGGTCGAACGACGAGCCGCTCTTATGGAGTGCTTGGAGTACTTCACTGCGCTGCGAGAAAAGCGCGTCAATGAGCCGCCTAAAATTGATTTGCTGTCCATGCTCGCCCACGGCAAAGATACCCAAAACATGCCGCCTATGGAGTTTCTGGGTAACCTGATTTTGTTGATCGTTGGTGGCAACGACACCACGCGTAACTCGATTTCTGGCGGTGTGTTGGCGTTGAATGAAAACCCCGGCGAGTACGACAAACTGCGCGCCGATCACTCACTGATCCCCAACATGGTCTCCGAGATCATCCGCTGGCAAACCCCCTTGTCCTTTATGCGCCGTACAGCGACACGGGATCTGGAGTTTCGCGGTCAGCAAATGCGTAAGGGCGACAAATTGGCCATGTGGTATGTCTCTGGCAACCGTGACGAGCGGGTGATCCCGGAGCCAAATCGTTTCTGGATAGACCGACCCAATGTGCGCCATCACTTGTCCTTTGGCTTTGGCCTGCATCGTTGTATGGGTAATCGCCTGGCAGAGATGCAACTGCGGGTTTTGTGGGAAGAAATTATGCAGCGCTTTCGTTTTGTGGAGGTGGTCGGCGAGCCCGAGCGGGTGCAGTCGAGTTTTGTGCGTGGCTACTCCAGCTTGCCGGTAAAGCTGCACGCACTGTAGGCAACGCTCGCGAACGTTGGATCGATGTGACACCGACGTGATCTCTGGACAAGCAGGTATAAGGATTAGTTATGTCGTTAACGCAATTGAGCCGCTCTATCGAGGGGTTGGTCGCTGTGATCACTGGAGCCGGCAGTGGTATGGGCGCAGCAACCGCAAAATTGTTCGCCGACCAGGGCGCCAAGGTAGCGGCATTGGATCTGAACGAGGCGGGTGTCGCGGGCGTTGTCCACGAGATCACTGCCGCGGGCAAGTCAGCCAAAGCGTGGCAAATCGATCTCGCCGATGGCGATGCGATAATCCGGGTGATGAGTGAGATTGCCGAGCACTACGACGGTATTGATCTGTTGGTGAACAACGCGGGTATCTCAATCCCCGCCCCAATCGATCGCGATGGCTACGACGAGGCATGGGATCGTTCCCTCTCGGTATTACTGACGGCCCAGCAGCGAGTCATTCGAGCCGCACTGCCGCATCTGCGCCAGTCCAACAATCCTCGAATCGTTAATATTGCCTCCACCGAGGGCCTTGGCGCAACGAAGGGGGGCAGTCCGTATACGGCTGCGAAGCATGGCGTTATTGGTCTGACGCGGTCTCTGGCCGTTGAATTGGGTGGCGAGGGCATAACCGTTAACTGTATCTGCCCCCCCCCGATCAACACCGGCATGACTCAGGCAATACCCGATGAGCAAAAGGTCGTTTATGCCCGTCGTCGGGTGGCGTTGAAGCGCTATGCGGAACCCGAAGAGGTAGCGCATGGGACATTGAATTTCTGTTTGCCATCGTCAAGTTTTATGACCGGTGCCGCGCTGCCGGTGGATGGTGGGCTGACCATCAAAAATGCATAGCTGGGCGATTCACCGCTGGTGGAGCCACAGATCGTGAATCAACGAACCGATAAAGTCTCTTGGTCCGCGACGTTAGCCTTCGGTGCGCCAGCCATCGGCGCAGGCTACATGTACTTGATCCTCAGCCTGTACGTGATGAAATTTTCTACCGACGTCTTGCTCATTGCGCCCGCGGTTATGGGCGCAATTTTCAGCTTGTCGCGTATTTGGGATGCCATTTCAGATCCATTGGCGGGGTATCTGAGTGATCGCACCACGTTCAGATTAGGTCGCCGCCGCACCTGGATTTTGTGCAGTTGCATACCGATTTCCATTGGATTTTACGCGGTGTTCGCGCCGCCGTTCTCCCTGCAGGGTAGTGAGCTCACACTTTGGATGACGATAGCCATTATCGGCTTCTACTCGGCCATGACGCTGTTTTTCGTTCCTCATATGGCCTTGGGTGCCGAGCTGTCCACCGACTACCACGAGCGCAGTCGACTGTTTGGCGTGCGGCATATCTTTTATACCTTGGGGTCGATTTTGTCTCTTGGCGCCATGTATTTACTGATTAACGAGGAATTCGCGGAGGGCGGCAACGTGAGGCTCTTGGCCCGAGATCTGGCCTTTATTGCCATTGGTGTCATGGCTGTATTGGTCATCTATGCCGTTGTTTACCTGCGTGAACGGCCTGAATTTCAAAATCGGCAGCAGGGCGGGCCGTTGCGCGCGTTCCGAGACATTTGGGGTAATCCTCATGCCAGATTGTTGATCACTGTGACCTTTATCGAAAACGTGGGCAGTGCTGCGATTGCCGCGTTAACCCTCTACATTGCTCAATACGTGGTTGGTGCACCGGCTATGGCGCCGTTGATTATTCTTGCCTATATGGTGCCTTCCTCGCTCTTTGTGCCGATTTGGATTCCGCTGTCAAAACGCTATGGCAAAATCAAAGTGTGGATGGCGGGCATGGTTCTTACGGGTCTGTCCTTTGGTGGGATGTTTTTTTTACCCTTCATAGAGAGCATGGATCATCGTTTGTTTTTGATCATGTTTCTCGCGGCCTTTGCGGGTTTGGCCAACGGTTGCGGGGGTACCCTTGGTCCGTCGGTACAGGGCGATGTGATCGATTACGATGAATACAAAACCGGCGAGCGCAAAGAAGGCTCTTACTTCGCTGCGTGGAACTTTGTGTACAAAAGCGCGTTAGGGGTGATGCTGCTCCTGACTGGCTTTGTACTGGATTTTGCAGGCTTCGTGCCGAACGTCGAACAGACCATGCAGGTGAAATTAGCCATGGTTAGCCTGTACGGACTTTTCCCTCTGGTGTGTTACACCATCGGTGCGATTTTGTTCAGCCGCTTCACGCTGGATGAAAAGGCCTATGAGGTGATCCGCACCGAGCTGGATGCCCGGCGCGCTGAGAATAGCGACAACCCGACAGCGACTACTCCGCTATAAAGTTACCGGGACGTCGCTCCGCTACCGCCTTGACGCCCTCGCGGTGGTCGGCGGTTTGCTGCAGTCTGTGCTGCTCGACGAACTCGTGGTCGGTTTGTGCCTTGACTGCATCGGCAAGTCCGGCCCGCATGGTGGCCCGCACAGAGGCAACCGCCAAGGGGGCATTCTCTGCGATCTCTTGAGCGAGTTTGATGGCCTCGCTGCGCAGATTTTCTTTGTCCGTAAGCACATCGGCCAGACCCATTTCATAGGCTTCCTCGCCGGTAATGCGGCGTCCGGTCAAAAACAGCATATGCGCCTTTTGTTGACCAATCAGACGCGCCAGCGTGTGGGTGAGACCGAAGCCCGGATGGAAGCCGAGTTTCACGAAATTCGCGGTAAAGCGCGCTTCCGGGCAAACCACTCGGAAGTCAGGCATGACGGCCAATCCAAAGCCTCCGCCAACGGCAGCGCCTTGCACGGCAGCCACAACCGGGATGTTGGTATCAAACAATCGTACGGCGGCAGCGTACAGTGGATTGCCTGCCTCGACTTTGCGGTCGGCACGTTCTTCGTTGCCAGAGGCGCTGCCGAAATTGTTACCGGCGCAAAAGTGCTTGCCCTCGCTGCACAACACGACGGCACGAACCTCTTTGCTGGCTTCCATTTTGCCAAACGCGTCGGCCAGATCCTTGATCATCTGCGTATCGAAAAAGTTGTTGGGTCCGCGTTGTATTTCAACCACGGCAACGTAGTTTTCGATGGTGATGCCGATTCCGTCGTAGTTCATATCCGTCATGCTTGAGTTCCCCTCCTAGTCGTTGGGTAAGAGCACCCAACGTTGATAGATGAACCATAAGCCGCGAATGCTGCCAAAGGCAACGGCACCAAAGATCAGATTTGCTGCGATACCCCGAAGTAGAAACGGAATACCGGCCACGTAGCAGGCCAGCCAGCCCGCAACGGTGTTGGGATAAAAACCCATGGCCAGCGGCGACACGTTGCTGATCAGGTAGAAAATTACGGCGCTGATAATCGCCGCGCCGCCCACGTGAAGAACTCGAACCCGCCGCAAAATCGGCGCTACCCCGGCAGCGCTGAGTAAGTGCGCGGCATAAACCAATGCCATGGCAGTGATGTGATAGGTGCCGTTAATGGCATCCACGGTCGCGACGCTCACCAATACAGGAAGTGGCAATAGAAGTCTGGGCAGGTAGGCGGCTGCCAACATGCCAATGGCTCCAACAGTAGATATGCCGGCTGGATGAGGCAGTAAGTGTGAGGAGGCTCCAATCAGGCATAGAACGAGGGCAATCAGCCACGGATTGGGGTCGAGAGACTCAGAGGCAATAGGCATGTCAGGTTTTCCTCGTTATATCGGCAATAGCACTATAGTGCCCTGATGCCGCTCTGTCCTTGAAGCTGCTGCATTTATCCCATGAAAAGGATGATCAAAGGTCGAAACGGCAATCCCAGTCTGCGGGCACCAATGAGGTATAGTGGTTCTTTTTGGCGGGGGGCGTTCAGCGAAGATGGCGAGCCGCGACATCTATTCTGTGTTGGCCGTGCCGAATTTCCGCTGGTTGTGGGTTGGCAGCCTTGGCTCGTCTTTTGCGATGAACATGCAGATCATTGCGCGCGGATGGTTTGTCTATGACCTAACCTCGTCGGCCATGGATTTGGCTTGGGTGACTTTGTCTTTCATGCTGCCATCGGTGCTGTTCTCGCTCTACGGTGGGGTATTGGCAGATCGGCTGCCAAAGCGCCGCTTGATCGTTTTCGCCCAGAGTTTGAATGCCTTGGCCACCTTGATCATGGCCTGGATTATTTTTTCTGGCACAGTCGTCTTTTGGGATTTCATTTGGTTCGGTTTTTTCAACGGCACAATTTTGGCCTTATCGATGCCAGCACGTCAGGCATTCGTGCCAGAGTTAATCCCCCAACCGCTGATCTTTACAGCGATGGCGCTGAATACCACCGGTTGGAACCTGTCTCGGATTGTCGGTCCTGCGTTGGCCGGTTTGTTGATTGCGTGGCTGGCGGGCGGCGACAAACAGTCGGCATTTGGCGTGGGGGTGGTTTACGTGGTTATTGCGGCGTTGTACCTGTCTTCCGCTCTGACCACGTTACTGGTCGATTTGCCGGGCAAGTCCTCGCAGATCCAAAACACCGGTACTTACAACGAAATGCGCGAGGGGTTGGCGTACGTGTTCGCTCATCCGCGTATTTTCGCCTTGCTCTTGTTGTCGATTATTCCGTTTTTGTTTGGCATGCCGCTGAATACGCTGCTGCCTGCTTTCAATCAAGACGTCTTGGGAGGGTATGCGGACAGCTTGGGCATTTTGGTGTCGGCCATGGGCGGTGGTGCCATCCTGGGTTCTATGATGATGGCAACCATGGGAGACATGAAACGCAAAGGGTTTTGGCTGGTGGTGAGTAGCCTATGTTGGGCGGGCGCGACCGCCGCGTTCGGTATGGGTTCCAGCGTCGCATGGGCCATTTTAGCGATTGCACTGATCGGCCTCGTAAGCGCATGGAATATGTCGCTAAACCGGGGACTGCTTCAGCATACAGTAGACGCACACATGCGCGGGCGTATTATGAGTATCGACATGATGTTTCATGGATTGATGCCAATAGGTGTTTTTCCAATAAGCTGGGTTGCTGAAACCTATGGTGTGGGAACGGCACTGACGGTCAGCGGTATCGCCTTCGGCGGGCTGATTGTTTTGTCTTACCTGCTTTCTCCGGCAGTGAGAAGTATGGCAGCAGATGTTCCAATTTCTTTAAAACCGGCCTCCTGATTTGGGGCTGGATAGACAGGGCAGGTAATCACTATGCAATGGGATCTGATCATCCGAAACGCCAAAGTGTTTGATGGCCATGGCGGTGCTGGTCGAGTAGGCGATGTGGCGATTAAAAACGGTAAGATCGCCGCCTTGGGCGGTCGATTGCCGACCGGAGAAAGCGAGGCTGTCCATGATGCGGACGGGCAGTGGTTGACCCCGGGTTTGCTGGACATCCACACCCACGAAGATTTAGAGGCTGAACTTGACCCCGGCTTGCCTGAGGTGCTGCGGCACGGTACCACCAGTGTGGTTGTTGGTAATTGCAGTATTGGTTTGGCATTTGGCAATCAGCGTCAATCCACCTTGGATCCAGCCCAAGACCCGATCGTTGACTGTTTTGCGCGGGTAGAGAATATTCCCAAGACCGTTTTGTCTAAGGCTGCTGATAAGGCCACATGGTCTAAGCCCGCTGAGTACCTCAGCCATTTGGATGGATTGCCGTTGTCTGCCAACATGGCCCCATTCCTACCCCATTCCATGCTGCGTATCGAAGTGATGGGGTTGCAAGACAGCGTCACCCGACAGCCCACACCCGCAGAGCTTGATCGTATGGCCGGTATTCTTGATGAGGCCATGCAAGAAGGGTACTTAGGGCTGTCCACCGACGGACTGCCACTGCACTTTTTGGCCAACGAGCCGAATTTAAGTAAACGCATCCCAACCCAATACGCGGAATTTGGCGAGTATAAGAAGCTCACCGACGTGGTGCGCAAACACGATCGGGTCTGGCAGATGACTCCAGCAACCGATGACGGTGGTTTGACGGCACGGCTGTTTATGCTCAGCAGCGGCCGGCTTTACGGCAAGCCGCTGAAGGTGACGGCCTTGGCTGCCATCGACAGCGTGAATAACAGAAGTAATCTGGCTCGCGGGTTGCTCTTTGCCAACCTGCTGAACAGCAAGGCGTTACAGGGTGATTTCCGGCTGCAATGTTTGAGCGCCCCGTTTCGAGTGTATTCCGAGGGAGCGGTGAGTCCCTTGGCTGAGGCTGACCCGTTGCTGCGTCGGCTGATTGAAACCGAGTTAGAAGACGTGGAACGTCGCCGGGAGATATTGTCGGAACCGGAATTCATTGAGGCGTTTCGAGCCATGTGGTCGCGAGGCAAGAGCGGTTTCAATATCGGTCATCTCCGACGCAAGCTACGCCTTGAAAAAGAATTTCTGACCCGCGACCTCAACGACATGCAGATTTATCGGTCCAGTATCGCTTCTTGGCCGGGGCAGACCATGGCGTGGATTTATCACCGCTACAACGCGTGGTGTATCAACAGTGAGAGCATCGAAGAAGCGGCCGAGGCAGCGGCCTTTGCCGCCTTGGGCAAGGATATCCGGGACGACGGGGAATTTTTCCTCGGGCTTTTGCGGCACTTTGATACCGACCTGCACTGGTGCTATGTGGCGGCGAATAAAGACCCGGGCGTCATCAAACGCTTGTTACTGCACCCGAAGCTGCTCCCTGGCTTTAACGACAGTGGTGCCCATGTCACCAACATGGCCTTCTTCGATGGTAATCTGCGAGCGCTGCAAATTGGTCTGGATGAATCCGAAGCATGTTTCAGTCACATGCTGTCGCGGCTGACCACTGAGCCGGCGGAATTCTTTGGGCTGCCGGATGTTGGCAGCCTCAAAGTCGGCAGTCGTGCGGATATGTTGCTGCTGAACCCCGAACAGTTGGCCACTTATGACGGTGAAGCCAGTGTGCAATATCAGTATCGCGATGTGTTTGATTGCCACCAGTTGGTGAATCGATCAGATGGCGTGGTTGGCGGCGTGTATGTCGCTGGTCAACGGGTGTGGGATGGTGCCGATTTTTGCGGGGAGCATGGACGGCGTTCGTTAGGTGGGGCGCTTAGAGCCGGGTCGGGTCAGTAGCGCAGATGCCCGGAAGGCCGGGCACCTGGCGGCTTAACGGATTGCGGATCAGTCCTTGGGTTGCCCCAAAATCCGCTCGGCGATGATGTTGCGCTGAATGTTCGGCGTGCCGCCACCGATGACCACGTTGGGCCAGTTCAAGGCGCCCTTGGACCAACTGCCGTTATCCACAGCCTCTTCTCCACCTCGCAGCTGCAGCCCGGCTTGGCCGGATAGCTCGATGGCGAAGTCGTCCATCTCGATTTCCAGACTGGCGCGATGCAGCTTGTTTACCGACGTTTCTGACGTCAGAGGCTCACCCTTGATCTGCTTGGTGAGATAGCGCAGGCCATTGTATTTCATGGCGGAAATTTTGATCTCAAACTTCGCCACCGTGCGTCTAACCTTGGGGTCTTCGCTCGCAGGCTTGCCTTGCCGCTTGGTGTTTTTTACCAGCGTCTTCAGGTCATCCAGTTTGGCTTGCAGCTGGGTAACCTCGCCAATACTCGAGCGTTCGTTAGCCAGAGCCGACACGGTGACTTTCCAGCCTTCGCCTTCTGCGCCCAGCCGATTTTCAACGGGTACCTGTACGTCGGTGAAGAAAATTTCCGCAAAGTGTTTGTCGCCTGCCATGTTCTGAATGGGGCGAACTTCAACGCCGGGAGCATCCATGGGCACCAAAAAGCAGGTGATGCCGTCGTGCTTGGACGTGACGTTAAAGTCGGTTCGGGTGAGCAAAATGATCCACTGGGACCACGGTGCGCCGGTGGTCCAAATTTTCTGGCCGTTGACCAGATAATGATCGCCCTGGAGCTCGGCCTTGCATTGGATAGCGGCTAAGTCGGAACCGTGGTTTGGTTCAGAGTAACCGGTGCACCAAGTGACCTTGCTGTCCAAAATATCGGGGATGAACTTTTTCTTCTGCTCTTCCGTGCCGTATTCCATGATGCCGGGACCGACCCAGGCCAGGCCCATCATTGATGTGCCCAACGGTGGTGCCTTGGCTAGGGACATTTCCTCTTTGAGGATGGCTTGTTCGATCAGCCCGCCGTCGCTGCCGCCGAATTCTTTGGGCCAAGCAAAACCGACCCAGCCCTTGGCTCGTACTTTTTCCAGCCAGGTGCCGAGGAAGTTTTTCTCGCGCTGCTCCTTGGGCGGCAGATTTTCAGCGATGAAGCTTCGTACTTCCTGTCGAAACGACTGTTCGTCGGGTGTGTAGTCAAAGTCCATTACAGACCTCCTAAAGTTGCAATTCTGTCCAGGTGGTAATCCGAGTCGCCATACATTGGGCGAGCCCACTTTGATCGTTTGAGATAGAGCTGGGCGTCGTAGTCGGCGGTAAAACCGATTGCCCCGTGCAGTCCGACGCCATCGATACCAATCTGCGCGAAGGCATCCGAGGCATAGCCCTTGGCCATGGAAACGGCCTTGGCCAGTTCTTCAGGACTGTCGTCTACTGTCCAGGCTGCGAAGTAGCACAGCGAGCGATAGCTTTCCAAATCCACAAACATATCCGCTAAGCGATGTTTTACGCCCTGATATTGACCAATCGGCTTGCCGAACTGAATGCGTTCCTTGGCGTAGCCGTTGGTCATGGCGAGAATTGCGGCGCCCGCTCCCACCATTTCTGCGGTGGTGGCGACGCCGCCGCAATCCGTCAAAAAGGCTAATTGTTCTTCGCTCATGGGCAGTAAATCACTGCCGCTGATTTCAACGCCGTCAATGTCAACGCTGGCCATGGGCTTGGTGCTGTCGATGGTGGGTTGCGCGGTGACCGTGACCTGATCCTTGCCCACGGCTGCCAGTGCGAGGCCGTCGGGGCCTTGGACTGCGAGCAGCAGAGAGTCGGCCGCCAACGCGTCGTTCACAAAGGGTTTTTTACCTTGCAGCACGAAGCCTTCGCCGTTGGCTTTGGCGCTGGCGGCGACAGCGGCAGGATTAATCCAATGGGCTTCGTCGTACAGGCCCAAGGTGACGACGGCTTCTCCAGACGCCATGGCGGGCAGCCAGCTCGCTTTTTGCGCTTCTGACGCGCAGGTCAAGATGGCTGTGCTGGCCAAGGCTTGAGAAGCGATAGGGAGCGGACACAATCCTTCGGCAGCAGCTTCTAAAACCACAATCAGGTCAATCCATTTGAGGCCCAACCCCCCGAAATTTTCAGGAATGGTGAGCCCTAGCCAGCCCAATTCAGCCGCTTGCTGCCACAGCGCCTGATCAAATGTGCTGTCGCTGTTTGATATATCTCGCACTCGACTCATGGGGCAGGCTTCTTTCATGAAACGTTGCACCTGATCTTTCAGCAAGTTTTGTTCTTCGGTAAATCCAAAATTCATAACAGTTCTCTAGATGTGATCACTCAGGTTTCTTAGCCGCCACGCAACGGGTTCACCGGCGGCCATTGGTCTTTGCTGGCCAGAATTTTCTCGCCGATGTCGGCTACCGCCCACGGTTCTGCGTCGGCACTGGCTTGTGCGATGGGTGTGAGTTGCCAGCTGAGCAGAGAGACATTGTTGCCAGCCACCAGCCACTGTCGACCACTGATGTCTTTCGCTTCGTCGGTGCATAGCCAGACAACCGCCGGTGATACGGCTTCGGGTGGGAAGTTCTCTTGTATCTCTTCGGGCAGGATATCGGTGGTCAATCGAGAGGTGGCCGTAGGGGCAAGGACGTTCACCGTGATGCCGTATTTCACGCCTTCTAACCAAAGACAGCGCATGAAGCCCGCAATACCGGCCTTGGCTGCACCGTAATTGGTTTGACCAAAATTGCCCAGCAGACCGGATGTGGAGCTGGTCATGATGATACGCGCACCGGTGCCTTGTTCGAGCATTTGGTCGAAGGCCACCTTGGTGGTGAGATAGGTTCCGCGCAGATGCACGTCCAGCACCACATCCCACATATCATCGGTCATGTTCTTAAAGGACTTGTCACGCAAAATGCCTGCGTTGGCAATCAGGATGTCGATCTTGCCGTATTGGTTGACCGCTGCGTCGACCATGCCTTGTGCATCTTCTCGACTTGTCACGCTGCCGTAATGGGCAACGGCTTCGCCCCCGGCGGCGAGGATTTCGTCCACCACGCCGTCGGCCATCGATGTGCTTGCCCCGGTGCCGTCGCGCGCGCCGCCTAAATCATTCACCACAACCTTGGCGCCTTCAGCAGCCAACAGCATGGCGTGGGCGCGGCCAAGTCCGCCACCAGCGCCCGTCACCAGCGCAACTTTACCGTCTAACATTCCCATGAAATTTCTCCCCATATCTGTCGTTGGTTCTCAATAGAACGGTTTTGATACTACCACCGGCATTCGTGCTGGGTCATTATCGAGGCCTTGCCCAGTTAACCCATGGTCAACCTGGGGGCCAAATGTTGGAGGGAGAAGAATGGACGATTTACTGAATTTCACTGGCAAGGTCGCCTTGGTTACCGGCGGCAGCCGGGGACTTGGCCGGGAAATGGCATTGGCGTTGGCGGCGCGAGGTGCCGACGTCGTCATCACCAGCCGTAAGGCTGATGCGTGTGAGTCAGTGGCGGCGGAAATTGAAGCGCTGGGGCGTCAAGCCATGGCTTACGGCTGTCATGTGGGTCACTGGGGTGAGATCGATGCCATGGTTGAAGCGGCTTATGAACGCTTCGGCAAGGTGGATATTCTGATCAATAATGCGGGGATGTCTCCGCTCTACGAATCTCTGTCGTCTATTTCGGAAGAGCTTTTTGACAAAGTGGTCGGGGTGAATCTGAAAGGGCCGTTTCGTTTGATGGCGACGGTTGGCGAACGCATGGCCGCCGGAGAAGGCGGCAGTATTGTGAACATCAGCAGTATTGCGTCGCTGCAGCCTTCGCCGAATTCGGAACCCTATGGTGCTGCGAAATCGGGATTGAATGCGCTGACTCGCTCCTTTGCTTTTGCTTTCGGGCCCAAGGTACGAGTGAATGGCATCGCTGCTGGGCCTTTTTTGACCGATATTTCTAAGGCTTGGGATATGGTCTCTTTCGAGAAGCAGGCGAAGTCGCGCCATGCGCTGCAACGTGGCGGAGAGCCCGAGGAAATTGTTGGCGCGGCGTTGTACCTAGCGGGTCCTGGGGGCAGTTTCACCACCGGCACCGTCATCCGTGTTGATGGCGGTACGCCGTAGCGGGCTTAGGTTGCAGGAATGAAGCCTTCGGCGGCCTGCACCAAGGCTGGACCAAAGTCTTGGTCGTAGAGCCGGTTGAGCGTGCCAAGGCCGCCGGGGTTGGCGATGTTCACCTCCATGAGAATATCGTCCACGGTGTCGACGGCCGCGAACCCGATATTTTGAGTTAACAGGTCCTTGGCGATAGCCTCTACGAGTGTCGATTGGTTATGGTCGAGCACCGTGACCTGTGCCTCGCCCTGTTGTGCCAGATTGGCGTGCAGTTGATCGGTTGGCACGCGCAGATAGCTGCCAATAATGCGACCCGCGACGACCAGAGAGCGGGTTTCCCCGAGAGCGACCTCCGGCGGAAAACGTGGCAGCACGAAGTAGTCGCCGGGGCGTTTGTGCATCTCAGTGATCACGTTCTGCGTTTCGTTCGGTTGCAGGTGCATGACCCCTTCGCCAAAGCTACCGGCCAAGGGCTTAAGTATCCACTGTCCCGGTTCCGCCTGCATGGCGTCGATCAGCGTATGTGGATCTGCGGCGATGTAGTGGCGGGCGGAATGCTCCCCCCAGGCCGCCTTACCATGCTTGAGTGCCAAGGCAGCGGGCGAATTGATGACTTTTCGCGGGGGCAGCTCGCTCATCAGTTGCAGCCAGTCGAAAAACCCTTGACGGGGACCGAAGCCTACGGGCCAGATCAAGTCGTAGTTGGCCAGTGCGTTGCCATTGCTGACAAGGCCGCTGGGCGTGCGATGGATCGAGTTGTGTTTGTTCTCGCTGACTTGCCAGCCAGCGTCACGAAAAGCTCTGGGTAATGTTCGGGCGTTGTCGTTGCCTTGCCGGTCGCCCTGCGAATGTGGTGAGATCAAAAACAGTATCTGAGGCCTGGGCATCCGGCTTTCCGCAGCGCATTGAGTGGTGCAGTGAATCAGGCCACAAATCG
>ERZ1047472.1704-NODE-1704-length-16658-cov-5.677588_pt1 | contig 16658 bp, 9 predicted proteins | sample MGYA00383095_ERZ1047472 | MGnify/ENA primary metagenome ERZ1047472 (study PRJEB29581, sample SAMEA5548365) | metagenome | biome: marine; feature: coastal; material: water | depth 1 m | study: Short-term variability in the microbial, nano- and picoplankton... | reverse complement strand
TCAGGGTACTCATTCGGCGCTTGGATAGGAATGCAGTTGTTAATGCGACGCCCCGAAGTTTCAGGGTTTATCTCTATGAGTTTGCCAACAAATACTTATGATTTTGCATTCTTGGCGCCATGCCCAGCGTCAGGTTTAATTACTTATGGTTCACAAGATCCAATAGTCCCAGCTGACGAAGTTGACGGTGTCGTTGAAAAAATTCGAGTGCAAAAAGGGCACAAAATATACACTCATTGCATTGAAGGTGCTGACCACTTTTACACCAATCACCTGGATATAGCTATGAGTGTTATTGATGACTATTTAGACGAAAATCTAGACCCCCAATATTGCCCTCCGCGTGAAATTGAATAAACTAGTGAATATTCTTTAAATAGATAAAAGCACACTTTATTTTTCTTCCATGAAATTAAAGTATCAAGACACCCTTTTTAGCTTATATTCTCTTACATTAATTTGGTGAAGATAATTTTCCACCCGTTAGCGGCTCTTTCACTCCTGTTGTAGCTGGAAAGCTTATAGGCAGACCAAGTTGAGACCTTACTGCTAAATAAGCAAAAGCTTGAGCTTCGACAGCATCAGAGATCCAACCAACTTTTTCAGTAGTGCTAATTTTCATATCAAGTTTTCTGCCTAAAAGAGAAATTATGGCTTTGTTATGCCTCCCGCCGCCGCAAACAATCATTTCAAGTGGGTCTTGATTAAATTCTTTAATAACATCTGCTATGGCCTCCACAATAAAAGCGACTAATGTCGCAGCCCCGTCTTCTACAGAATAATTTTTTATATCATTTAGTACATTAAAGTCATATCGATCAGCAGAGCGGGGTATTTTTTTTTTAAAAAAATTATACTCTAACCAGCTTTTTACTTGTGCATAGTCAGCCTTCCCGGCCAATGCATATTGGCCATAAGGGTCATAGAGGCCCAAACCGTTTTGATTTATCCAAGTATCTATTGGACCGTTTCCCGGTCCAGTATCAGTAGCTATGATTTCATTATTTTTTGATACAAAAGTTAGATTAGACACACCACCTATATTCAAAATAACCGTGGGAAGTCTCAATTTAGAATATGACGCAAGTGATTTATGGTAAATTGGAGCTAAAGGAGCACCCTGCCCCATATTTGCAATATCATTGCTTCTAAAATCATACCAAACAGGGCAATTTAGTACTTTTGCTAATTTTTCTCCGTTACCAAGCTGTAATGTTTGCCCCCTTGTTCCATCCAGCGGCGGAAGATGCAAAACCGTTTGGCCATGAAAACCTATAAGGTTTAACCGTCGTGACCAAGACTTATTGGTTCCACATAATTGCTCAACAGCAAGCTTATGAGTTTCGAGAATAATATTATCTGCATCCTCAAATATAGAAGGTCGTGGGCCCAAGAAATTCCACTTTAAAGCAGACTTAATAGTTTGCTCTAAAATTACCCTTTCCTTGGGTGAGTATTGAATACATAAACTTGGTCCGAATTCATGAATCCTTTCACCATCCGTGTGCAAAAAAGCAGCATCTACTCCATCCAAAGAGGTTCCACTCATTAAGCCTAGGGAAACATAATCCATTTGTTCTGAACTTACCTCTTTAACTTAGCACTCAGTGTTGCTAGTACCCATTAAGATATAGTTAGGCCAGAAACATGAATAAATATCAATCAAAATTGATGCAAAACCTTACTGAAAGAGGATTTTTATATCAGTGTACGGACACACAAGGCCTAGATAGTTTAGCACATAAAGAAAATTTAACGGGTTATATTGGCTTTGACTGCACTGCCCCGAGTTTGCATGTTGGTTCATTGGTGCAAATAATGATGCTACGTCAACTACAAAAGTCAGGCGGTCGTCCAATAATATTACTTGGTGGAGGCACCACGAAAATTGGTGACCCGTCTGACAAAGACAAGTCAAGACCGATATTAACTAACGATTTAATAAAAAAGAACAAAGAAGGTATTGAAAAAGTTTTTTCAAAATATTTGGAGTTTGATGGTCCTAATAGTGCTGTGATAGTCGATAATAGTGATTGGCTTGATGGTCTGGGTTATATAGATTTTTTAAGGGATGTAGGAAAACTGTTTACCGTAAATAGGATGATCGCAATGGAAACTGTAAAAAGACGAATTGAGAATGAACAACCAATGACTTTTTTAGAGTTTAACTATCCTTTACTACAAAGCTATGATTTTGTTGAGCTAAATAAAAGGTACAACTGCACATTACAACTTGGTGGCTCAGATCAATGGGGAAATATAACAAGCGGTATTGATCTAACAAGAAGAATGTCGGGTACTCAATGTTTTGGTTTTACAACTCCATTAATTACAACAGCATCTGGAGGAAAGATGGGCAAGACAGCTGATGGTGCTGTATGGCTCAACTCTGATACCTCTCTTGGAGAAAGTTATACAAAAAGCCCATATGATTATTGGCAATTCTGGCGTAATACTGATGATGCCGATGTTGCTAAGTTTTTTAAACTATTTACAGATTTATCATTGGAGGAAATAGAGGATATTGAAAAACTAACCGGTGCCGATATTAACAAAGCAAAAATTCGGTTGGCAAATGAAGTAACAGCAATGCTGCATGGCATTAGTGCAGCTAGAGAGGCAGAAGTAACAGCTAATGATACTTTCGAAAAGGGGTTAAATTCAGCAGGCCTACCTACCATTATGATAGAAAGAAGTAAATTAGAAGGCACAGGAGTTCTTCAAGCATCTGTTTTAACAGGACTTGCATTATCTAATGGGGAAGGCAGAAGACACATAAAAGCAGGGGCATTAAAAATTAATGGTATAAAAGTTACGGATCACGAATACAAATTATCACAAAATGATTTTAAAGATGGATCCGCCAAAATTTCAATCGGAAAAAAGAGGCATGCCATATTAAAGTTACATGATTAGGTTAATCAAAGTTATCACTCAACTTTTCAACTTCAGACCAATCTTTATCAGTTAACGTATCTCGATTTGTTCGAAAAATTCCACGCAAGAAGCCTGGAGTAAGAGCGGATAAAGGGTTAACTAATATTTGGGCATTACTAAATATACCCTTCACAGTATAACTAAGCGCAAAAACTCCCTCGCCCTTCTTACCAACAAATATATCTCCAATTACTGGGATCTCGCCTAACACTGAGTTAGCGGAGTAGGCTGGCACTAACGCTCCGTCCATATCAATTGTTTGGGAATTTAAATTTACTTCTCCTGTGCCTGTCATTCCCAAGGCGGGCCCGGAAACAACCGCATCTTTGATACTTACTGCACCATCTTCATAAACAAAAGGAACTGAAAATTCATTAAAATTTAATCCTTCACCACTCAACGTGTCAGTAATGCCTTTAAGTGAAGCTACAGACAATACTTGAGCTAATATTGGTGCTTTGACTAATGTAAAGTCTTCAATTGTTAGTATGCCCCTCAAAGGTCCCTCCACCCCAACTTCAGGCATTCGTGCAGTAATTTGCAGACTACCCCCTTCTATACTTTCAATATCTAAGAAAGCTGAAGCCGCTGCAGACGCATTTGGCACTTTTAGGATTAACTGCCTCTCACGGGTATTTTGTTCAGTCTTTATCGATACAGAAAAAACACCCTGTTCTGTTTCACCAAAGAAGTCAGCATCAGTTATCCCAACACCATTGCTATTATACAAAGCGTGTGCATTGTTAATAATATAATCTTTACTGAGTGAAATAGATTTTAAAGAAGCCTCGATATGCAGTGGAATTTTCACGCCAAAATCATCACTGTTATTTTTAAAAATTCCTGAAGATAACGACGAAGCATTAAAATAATCACCTTCAATATGCATATTAATTCTGTCATTATTTCTATTAGGGGCAGCCTTCAAGCCAGCTCTAATCAATCCATTAATATTGGCTCTTTTAAAATGTAATTCTTTTAACCTAAAGTCTTCTGCCAAGTCAAAACTACCCTCAATTGTAAGCCCGGGTGCTGACATTGAAATATTTTCAAAAATAAAATCATTATCATCCAACCTTCTGAAGTTGCCTGTAATAGATGCACTTTCACCAGCATCCTTGACCCAATTATCCCCTAAAATGATTTTGGCATCAGTTAAATTAATATTTAATTTAGCATTGGAAAGATTGAAGCCTTTTCCATCAGCTTCAATTTTTGTGTATAATTTCCCTTTGAGATTTTTTCTAAAACCCAAACCGAAACCATCAAGAGTGTCACGATTCATTTCGCCCTCAACAACATAGCGAGTATGAGGATTTGTTTTATTAAACGTTTCGTTCAAGCTTAAATTTGCTTTCCATGGACCAATAAAAACTGGGCCTGAAATATTCATTTTTTCTTTGTCGATAAATAGATCAACAAAACCATTCTTAAGTTTGTGATTACCAATGGAAAACGGTGCGGAAATATTATTAAACTTCCCTGACACAGCGTAATTAATTCGTGATCTATCAAAATTCTCAAGCAAAGGTCTTTTAACCTTTAGTTGAATATTTCCTGATCCAGAAAATTGGGTAGGAATTACTCGATATTTTTCTGCAATGTTCAATGGCTTCTCATCCACCAGAGCAATTAAGTCCTCAGCTTTACCATAAGCGTCAACATCGATTATCACATCAGATCCCTTGGGGAAAAATTGAGTGATGTCTGCGGTTGCAGCGTTTATATTAATATTTCCAATTTTTCCGCCCGATGCTTGAAATTTAGCACTGTTACCTCGTATTAAACCCGTTCCAGATACACCAATGTAAGGAGTCATGGTTGAAATATAACTTACATTCGCATTTGTAACATCAAATTTTAAACTGAAGTCGTCATCATTGAGTGATTGAGTGCCAAGAAGGTAATTTTGCGGCAAATCCAATGAAAAATTAATATTTTTAATTGCAGCATTTATCATGGATCTATCAACCCAACGACGTGCTCCAGAGGCAAGATTATTGGGCCAGATGTCCAAAAGGTTATTAATGTTCATCGAGCCCAATGATTTCCCGCGAAACCCTACAGTTTCCCAATTGCCTGCTTTACCTTGTTTGAATTCACCATAAGTAAGCAGTTTATAAGCCCCAAAATTAATATCAAATTTTTTCAATTTTAGATGTCTTGCATCAAGGTCCAATCGACCAGACACTGATAACGAACTTAAACGCATGGGCTTTTGAAGTTCAAAAAATTTCTCTAATATTACATCCGCTAAATCAAAATTAAATAAAGGTGCTGTACTAGTGTTACCATCTGTAAGTGCCTTGAGTTCACTCAGGCTACCATTTCCACGAAAGTTAACTGTAGAAGACTGAATACTAAATTCAGATACTTCCATTATTTCAGATTTTGCCTCAAGGTTTGCTTTTAAGCTGATAGTATCAAAGTTTAATTTTTTTTCAAAAGCACCAATGCTACCCTGTTTTGCTTCCATACTAATATCAGCTGTCTCGACACCAGATTTCTGGTCTACATTGAAGGAAGCTATTAAATCAATGGGTGTAATAACCTCACTTAAAAACGAAAACCTACCTTGTTTTGGCGCAAAAACTGACGGATTCATATCACTTGCTCTTACATGAACAGTATATTTTTCAAAATTTTCCCTAGATTTAATACTTAATTCCAGAGGAGTTAAAATATTTCCATTTTCATTTTTAATTTTACTAGAAATTTTAAGCTCTGCACTCTCATCCGTAAGATTAAAATAAGTGTTCGAGTCAATTAGTCTAAGTTCAAACTTATCTTTATTATCCAAAAAAAGTACGTCAGAATCGCTAATTTGAATATTTCCAATAATATTAATAAATTTTGATTTATTTTTACTGTCCGGCGAATATATTTTCCAAGAAGGACCAAATTCTTTAGCCGGCAATGAGGCGCCCAAGCTTAATTCAATATAATCGTTTCTAGTTCTCGTAATAGTTACCGAACCACCTTCAATACCAATTTTTTCAGGAATTAAAGACCCCCCTAGCAATGAGACCAACGGAAAGTCAGTGCTCATATGTGAAACTAATTGAGTCGGTTTTCCGCTTTTATCACTGGTAAATACATCATCCAATTCAATCCTTAAATTATTGGTAGAAGCTATCCATTTTATAGTTATTTTACCAACTTTGGTGTCTAAACCATTAAAACTTTTAGTTAGTGCTTTCTCAGCAACAGATTTAAAGACAGATATATCTAGTGATTGGTGGGTTAAAATTATACTTAAACTAAATAAACATAAGACAATTGAGCCAAGAACTAATGCTACAAATTCTTCAATTGTATTTAGCGTTCTTTTTCGTATCTGAAGACTTTTGTTATTACTGAGCAAAGTCAATAACTTAATATACGCCATACTAATATACTTTCTGGCATTGTTTATGATTTTATTTTCTGTCATGTTTTATTTCTGAATACTAACAAAACTCAAATTTATATGGTAACGTATGAATTTCTATAATTTGCTACAATAAGTATGAAAAGGATAGCCCCCATGGAGTTAAAAATTGGACAAAAAGCACCTAATTTTGTATTACCTGCCAGTAATGATACTCAGATTTCTCTAGGAGATTATAAAAAACAATTTCTAGTTCTTTATTTTTACCCAAAAGACAGCACGCCGGGCTGCACAAAAGAGGCAATAGATTTTTCTGAAAATATAGAGGAATTCACCAAGCTCAACACAGCTGTTGTTGGTATTTCCAAGGACACTCCTTCAAAACACGACAAATTTATAGAAAAAAATGCCCTGAAAGTATCATTAGCCTCCGACTTGGACGGTAAAGTTATAGAAAATTATGGCGCATGGATTGAAAAAAATATGTACGGTAAGAAATATATGGGTATTGAAAGATTAACTATCCTGATTGGACTTGAAAGCAGAATATTACAAATTTGGAGAAAAGTCAGAGTTAAAGACCATGCCAAGAATGTTCTTGAAGAACTAAAAAAACACACTTCATAAACAGTTGATATAATTGTTATTTAATAAAAATTAATATCCTAAAGTCCTACTTAGATAAACATGAAATACATAAATAAATAAAAATTCCGCTTGTGCTAAACTCAATTAGTGTGGTTAAGACCGCTGGAATACTGGTATGAAATCATGAAGAAAAATATATTTAAAGAATGGCGCCGTAAAATTACCAAAAGCCTACCCGAACGTCAGGTTTTGATGAGGTCTGACGGTTACGTTAGATTTTTTCTTCTTAGCACAACCAATCAAGTAATTATAATTGCAGCCATTACATCTATATCGTTATGGTGTATATTTACTTTATTAAGTTACACCTGGGGTTACAACCCTCTCAGAGCGCCTTGGAAGGAAGCAGAGAGGATTGCGTCAAATTACGAAGAAGTGTTAGATTCAGCAAGGGCTCGCGAGGAGACAGTCCTAAAGTTGTTAGAGATGCAGAAAAAAGAATTTGAGAAAATTACCAACACTATTGAAGAAAAGCATTTTATCCTGACAGAGGCGGCTTCTATAAAGAATTCGAGAATAAATAGTTATCCAGAAAAACTATCAAGTAACGCGACCATCCTAATGTCTCCCTATGTCCTGGATGCGACTCCCAGAAAGTCAATGAGTAAAAATCTGGAAAGTTTAATTACTCAGTCTGAACCGACAACCTACGCATCTCTAAATTCAATTCAAAAAGCTCAAAATGAATTATTATTAAAAAATGAAAATGAAATTTTGGATGTAATTGAACTCAAAAGGGCAGTGATCATTTCAACTGGGTTACTTCTGAGTGATGTTCTTAATAACGCAGATGATGGACTAGGGGGCCCTTTAATAAAGAATAAAAATGACATGGATACCGAAACACCACATAATATTCAAAATTTCAAATTAAGAATTAAGGAAGCTATGACACTTTCTGATGTAGTTAATTCGCTTCCAACAGGTTATCCTACAACATCAATCAAAAGGTCAACATCACCTTTTGGGAAAAGAAAAGATCCGTTTACAAATCAATACACTGAACATCAAGGAATAGATTTTGGTACAGGCGGAGAAAGAGATTCCATTGTAATTTCATCATCTGATGGAAAGATTATATTTAAAGGTGATAACGGTGGTTATGGTCACTCTATTAAAATAGACCACGGTTATGGACTAGTAACAATATACGCTCATCTAAAGCGAAATAATGATGGTATTGATGTAGGAGACTATGTTAAGAGAGGTGATAAAATTGGTATAATGGGTTCAACAGGTAGGAGTACTGCTACTCATTTACATTACGAAGTTCATTTCAATGGAAGTGCCATAGATCCTAATAGGTTTTTGAAAGCAGGTTATTATGTTCAATAAAATAAATACATCCACATCTAAAACATTAGATAAACAAGAAATATATACAAAAAAAGTTCAACCCTCGACACAAAATAAGTTAGCCCCTTCCATTTTAGGTTCAGACTTAACCGTGATAGGTGACATCAAAACAAAAGGTGATGTCCATATAGACGGACGTGTGGATGGGAACATAACAGCAAATGGTGTTATAATAGGCGAAAAAGGAACAGTAGTAGGAAAAATAATAGCAAGATCAGCCCGGATACGAGGTAATGTCACAGGAAAAGTGGACGCTGTAAAAATAGAATTGACAGAAACCTCATCTGTGAAAGCGGATTTAACACAAGATCAACTTATCATAGCCAACGGCGCATTCTTCGATGGAAAATGCAATAGAAAGACTTCATCAACAGTAAAAAAAGAACCAATAAAAACTGAACATAACAATATAAATATTTCGAAGTCTTCAGGATAATTAAAAAAATAATTTGTTAAACTAATCAATCTAGTTTGGGGTTTCGATATTTATTGACAAGGCTGCAGACATAAATTGGTCAAGGTCTCCGTCGAGTACCCCAGAGGTATTGGAAGTCTCTACAGTTGTACGTAAATCCTTTACAAGCTGGTAAGGTTGCAACACATACGAACGTATTTGATGGCCCCATCCAATTTCTGATCTATTGTCAGCAGATATTTGCGCTTCAGCTTCCCTTCTCTGCATTTCGGCCTCATAAAGCCTTGACCTCAACATATCCCATGCAGTGGATCTGTTTTTATGTTGCGATCGATCATTTTGACATTGAACAACGATACCGGTTGGCTGATGGGTTATCCGTACAGCCGAATCTGTTTTATTTATATGCTGACCACCTGCGCCAGATGCCCTATAAGTATCAACACGGCAATCAGACTCATTCAAGTCTATATCGATACTATCATCAATTTCGGGATAAACCCAAACTGAGGCAAAACTAGTATGACGCCTATTGCTGGAGTCAAAAGGTGATATACGAACTAGCCTATGCACCCCAGACTCATTTTTGAGCCAACCATAAGCATTTTGACCATAAACCTTTATTGTAGCTGACTTTATTCCAGCTTCATCGCCACTTTGTTCCTCTATTATCTCTGTTTTCATACCGCGGGAATTTGCCCATCTTAGGTACATCCTTTCAACCATTTCGGCCCAGTCTTGGGCCTCAGTACCACCCGCGCCTGGGTGGATTTCAACGTAGCAATCATTTCCATCGACTTCGCCAGATAATAGGGCATCTAACTTGTATTTTTGCGATGATTTATGTAGCTCCTTCAAAGCTGCTACTGCGTCTTCAAGTAAATCTTCGTCGCCTTCCGACTCCCCTAATTCTACTATTTCGAGATTTTCATTTAGATCGGAAACTAATGATTTAATGCGATTAAAAGATTCTTCTAAGATAGACCGCTCTCGCATTAGTTTCTGTGATTTTTTTGGGTCATCCCAAAAGTCTTGACGTTCAGTTAATGCATTAAGTTCGGCCAACCTTTGCTCAGATGGTTCCCAGTCAAAGACGCCTCCTTAACAGTGTAATTGACTGTTCTATATCTTCTTTCATTTGCAAAATATCGGCACGCATAGTTTTTAGTATAGCCCATCATCTAGTTTTTCATCAACCTTTTCAGGATCAGCTTCTATGTTGTCTACCACTTTCTCTGGAACTTTTGCTCCATTTTGGCTAGTTTCTTCCGCAAAATCAAAATCAAAGGTACTGCCTGAAACTTGATCATCTGCCCCCATTTGGATCACGGACTTTAAAGCACCTACTTTAGGCTCAGTTCCAGGCCTAAAAGCCTCTAAAATAACATCTTCAGCTCCAATGTAGGAAGGCTCACCTGTTTTTCGGTTTACTGGGGAAAGTTTAACATTTTTCGGAATTCGAAAAGGAAACTTTGGCTTTCCTCCTAGTGCTTCAGACATAAAATTAGTGAAAATAGGACTTGCTGCTGAACTTCCGGACTCACTTCCCATTTGCTCAGGAATATCCATACCAATGTAAACACCTGCTACAAGGTTTGGGGAAAAACCAAGGAACCAGGCATCATAAGAATCATTTGTTGTTCCAGTCTTACCGGCCATGGGTCTTCGTAATGAACGTACTTTGTAACCCGTCCCATTATCTACAACACCTTTTAACATATATGTGATCTGATAAGCTGTAATAGGGTCTATAATCTCCTCTCGGTCGTCAGTAATATTTGGTGGCAATTGACCTTGATAGTTCTCTTTTTTACATGAGGCACAAACTTTATTATTTCCATAGTAAATAGTTTGTCCTGTTCTATCCTGTACTCGATCTATTATAACAGGTTCTACTTTTTTACCTCCATTCACAAGAGAGGAATAGGCAGTGGCTAGTTTTGAGAGTGTGGTTTCTCCTGCTCCTAACGACCAAGCCAACTCGGGTTTAGTTTCTTCATATAAACCAAATCTTTTGATATATTTATTAATAGGCACCATACCAATGTCATTGGCGAGACGAACGGTCATCGCATTTCGTGATTTTTCCAAACCTAACCTAAGGGTACTTAAGCCATAAAACTTTCCCGCGTTATAATTTGATGGCTTATAAAATCTCTCACATTGATCTTCTTTTGCTAAATTTTTATTGTCTTTCTTGGGAGTCTTTTCTCCATCCTCATCTTCTTCTAATAATTCTAAAGTACCAAGTCTATTTTCCACACAGTCAGTATCTTTTCTTTCGATAACGAAAGGGGCATCTAGAACTTGGCTTGCCGGAGTATAACCGTTATCCAATGCTGCTGCATACACAAATGGTTTCAGGGCGGATCCCGGCTGCCGTTTAGCTTGAGTGGCCCTGTTAAACTGACTTTGCTTAAAACTATACCCTCCCACTAATGCTAGAACTCTACCGTTATTTGGATCCATAGCTATCAAACCACCATTAACTTTAGGCACTTGCCTCAAATTATATAGTTTTTCTGTTTGTTTTGAATTTATTTTTCCAGAAGGTAACTTGCCTTGAACCAAGACAATATCACCTAAATTAAGTACATCAGATACCTTTTTTGGCGCCTTACCTACGGATCCTTTTTCAAGAGCTCGTTTAGCCCAACTTACTCCGTCTAAATCTATTATTCTCAAAGGGTCCGGGTTATTTTCTACGCCGTTATTATATGCGATAGGAGTCAATTTTTCTGCAAAACCAATTTTAGCAAATTTATTATTAACTTCCATTACTAATGCCAGTTGCCAGTCACCTATATCAGCGGGTTTATCAAATTTTGATAACTTTTCCCGCCAGTCTTCAAAGTTATTGAAATTACCCAAAGGTCCGCGGTAACCGTGTCGCATATCAATATCTTCAAGACCCTTGCGAAGTGCTTTCCTTGCGGCCAATTGTAAGCGTGTATCCAATGTTGTTCTAATAGATAGACCGCCACCATATAATTCCTCATTACCATACATGCCTTTAATTTGCTTTCGGGCCTCCTCCACAAAATACTCAGAGGCTAGGTATTCATCTCCAACAAAGCGGTCAACAACAACAATATCACTTTCTTTAGCATCGGACACATGCAACTCATCAGCATAACCATCTTCAAGCATTCTGGTGAGAACATAGTTACGCCTACTTAAAGCTCTAGCTTTCTTGGTTGGATTAGTAACTTGATAGTTATTTGGTGCTTTAGGTAATACTGCCAAGTAGGCAATTTCATTTAAAGACAAGTCTTTCATAGGTTTACCGAAGTAATTCAATGATGCTGCAGCAACACCGTAGGCCCCTCGACCAAAATAGATATCATTAAGATATAATTCCAATATTAAATCTTTACTAAGTGCCTCCTCAATGAGACCAGCAATTACAACCTCCCTAATTTTACGAGTTATATTTCTTTCGTTGCCTACTAAAAAATTTTTAGCGACTTGCTGAGTAATAGTTGACCCGCCCTCAAGTCGTTCATTATTTAATACATGACTGAAATTAGCTAACATAGCCCTTAAAAAGCCTTTCTCGTCAAACCCATTGTGATTATAAAATCTTTTGTCCTCTGCTGCGACAAATGCATGCTGCAACTGTTTAGGTATTGAGGCTATGGGAACAAAAACACGTGCTTCTGTTCTAAATTCAGATATTAATTTACCATCACCCGCATGTACTCGCGACATTACAGGTGGTTTGTACTTAGCTAGACTTTCGATACTTGGCATATCTCTTGTGGCATTTCTAACAAAGACAAATATAGAAATTGCCATAATTACAATCACACCTCCAAAGCCTGCAGCCAGATATTTGAAAACTTTCTTAAAAGTTCTGTTTTTGATATTTTCTGATATGTCTTCTGTGTTATTCATCAGGTAGATTATTCAAAACTCACTAGCTTTATTTATTACAAACAGGTTCATAAAGTTTAATTATGAAGATTATTTACTCATCAAAATACTTATTGACCGAACGTACGACCGACTTCAAGACTTTCTTTCTATGTACTGCAGAGTTTAAAAGTTTTTCGTCATCAATATTAGAAAGAAAACCCATTTCTAACAATACTGCGGGGACGTCTGGAGCTAAAAGCACGTAATAACCAGCTCTTCTATGCGAATTTCCTACTAACCGTGTTGACAATTTTAGTTCTGCCAGCAGGATATCCGCAAATTTTTCTGATTGGTTTGATGTACTTCTTTGGGCAAGCTCGACGAGTATATCACTGACAGTTTCAGATTGAGCTGCTAAATTTACATCTAAAATCCAGTTCTGAGAATCTACTAAGCGCTTAGATCTACTTTTCGCTCGATCAGCCAGCGTATATACTGATGCGCCTCTAGCTGATTTATTAGCTGTTGAGTCTGCATGAACAGAAATAAATAAATCAGCACCTCTCTCTCTAGCTATTCTAATGCGTTTCTCATGATCAATATATTTATCATTTGCACGAGTTAGTATTACTTCATATTTTTCCTCTTTTATTAAGAGGTTTTTTAATTCAATAGATGTTTTTGTAGTTATAGACTTTTCAAATGTTCCATTATTACCAATAGCACCGGGGTCACGTCCACCATGACCAGGGTCGATTACTATTATTGGCTTTATAACTAATTTTTTTGAATTAGGGGCGATTCTTGGTTTGGGTATATTAGAATTTAGTAATTTTGTATTTCTTGTTTTAGCTTTCTGCTCGAATGTAATATGAATCTTATTTCTTTTAATTTCATTTGACAACATTTGAGCAAACGGTAGCAAATCCAGAACGATACGAAGACCTTTTTCTCTATTTGCCAATCTGATTTGAGCAATATCTCCAAAGCCTTTTATTACTTTAGGGGTTGATGATACAATATTTTTATCATCCAATAAAACAGCCTCAGGTAAATCGATTACAACTCTAGGCTGTTCACCACTAAGGCTAAAAATGTCTGGAGAAACAGCACCAGAAAATTCTAAAGATACTACCTTACCAGTATAGGTTATATTAGACAAAGTAGTGGCAAATGTATGACTAAATTGCCATAACCAAAATATAAAAATTAGACAAAACTTTATCATAGTGCTGAGTTAAACACTCGAAATGAATATATTGTTACTTTTTAATTAAAAAATTTACGCACAAAAGCTTTGCGAAAATTGTAAATATAGGGCAATAAGACATCATATGGAGTCTAAGCGGCATACCAATGCCAACAAATATCCATATAACTAACGTGCAAAAATGCACATAAGAAAGTTATAATGCAAATATCGCATCTACATCCAAAAATAAAAATAAGCGATTTAGGGCAAATTATTTGTGATTTTTATAGTAGTATTTACAGAAATTTATCTGAGCACCTCCCTTTTGTCTGCAGGACAATGACTATGTCGGAGATGAAGCTCTTTGGAGAATATAATGGAAAAGAAAATGTTAATCGACGCTTCCCACCCGGAAGAAACACGCGTCGTAATTGTAGATGGCAATCGAGTTGAAGAATTAGACTTTGAAAGTAGCAACAAGTTACAAATAAGAGGTAATGTTTATTTAGCAAGAGTAGGTCGAGTTGAGCCATCGCTTCAAGCTGCCTTCGTGGAATACGGGGGAAATAAATCAGGGTTTTTGGCTTTAAGTGAAATCCACCCTGACTATTACCAGATACCACACGAGGATAAATTAGCGCTATTAGAATCGGAAGCAGCCGAGCAAGAGTCAGAAAACCTCAATGATGACGAAAACGAAGAAGAAGATGCGAGTATTTCTGACCAAAATACAGACCCCGATTCAGATGATATATCAGATGAGAATGATGAAGAAGTTGCTATTGAGCAGGTAAAAGTAGCTCACTCAAGGCGCAAAAGGCAGTCTAAGAGACGCTATAAAATTCAAGAAGTAATTAAACGTGGTCAAATATTATTGATACAAGCAGTTAAAGAAGAGCGCGGAAACAAAGGCGCTGCTATGACAACTTACCTTTCACTTGCAGGAAGATATTGCGTGCTGATGCCAAATACAGCTCGCGGAGGAGGGATATCCCGCAAAATCGCCACAAGCACAGATAGAAAACGCCTCAAAACTATAATGAGTGACCTCGAAGTACCAAAAGGAATGGGCGTGATAGTTAGAACAGCAGGTGCGAAACGAACAAAAGCTGAAATAAAAAGAGATTTTGAATATCTCTCAAGACTATGGAGCGAAATTAGAGATACTACACTTAAATCAATAGCTCCTAACTTAATTCATGAAGAAGGAAATTTAGTAAAACGCTCAATCAGAGATATGTATAACAAGGATATAGAGGAAGTATTGATTCAAGGTGAAAATGCTTATAAAACAGCTAAGGCATTTATGAAGATGCTAATGCCTAGTCATGCCAAGAATGTTAAATCTTATAAAGATACAATACCTTTATTTTTACGATACAATGTTGAAAGACAGATTGAAAATAGTCTCAAATCAATAGTCCAGTTAAAATCAGGAGGCTACCTAGTAATCCATCCAACTGAAGCTCTTGTTTCTGTGGACGTAAACTCAGGTAGATCCACCAAAGAACGTAATGTAGAACGAACAGCTCTCAAAACAAATATAGAAGCAGCTGAGGAAGTTGCACGTCAAATGCGCTTAAGGGATCTAGCAGGATTGATAGTTATTGATTTCATAGACATGGATGAACATAAAAATAATCGAGCGGTAGAGCGTACCATGAAAAATGCATTAACCCGCGATAGAGCCAGAGTTCAAACCTCAAGAATATCACAATTTGGACTTATGGAAATATCAAGGCAAAGAAAGCGAAGAAGCTTACTTGAGGGTTCTACTGCTCATTGCGAGCATTGTGAAGGAGTTGGTAGAAAAAGATCAATAGAGTCCTCCGCACTAACAGCTATCAGAGCAGTAGAGGAGTATGGGGTGCGCGGTAAAGCGAAACGTATTCTTTTGAAAGTAAGTACAGATGTTGCCCTATATCTTTTCAATGAAAAAAGGGAACTTCTGCAGAAGATAGACAAGCAATCAGGACTTTTTACAGAATTAGTTGGTGATGATCAGCTTATTCGTCCTCAGTTCGAAATCGAGTTATTGGAAAAATCTTCTAGTAAAATTGCGGACCCTTTAGAAGCAATTGAAAAAGAATTTCTTAAGCAGAAAACTAACAAAACAAGTAAAAAAACCAGCACATCCAACATTGATGAAAACATAGATGGCACTGCCTCTGATAAAGAGGAGCAACAAGGAAACGAAGTTAGAAAGAAAAGAAAAAGACGAAGAGGAAGAAAAGATAACTCCAATAAATCACAAGAAGACGCATTAGCGGGCTCCAACATTGCAGAGGAAGGATCGCAAATACAATCGAAATCAGAAATAAATAAACCACCCAGTGATATAGACTCTTTAGAACCTATAGAGAAGCAAGTTCGCTCTGGTCGCAGAAGAGCGCCCAAAAGAAAAGAGGATACAACGCAATTAAATCCTAAAAATAAAATTACCCCTAAAGTAAAGGAGGACAAAGAAAAGGAGGCTACATCAGAAAAAAATTCAAAGAATAAAGAAAAAAATAAGATAAAAATAAAGACTGGTAGGAGAAAAGCACCTGAAAAGAAGAAAGCAGACGAAGGGCTTAAAACTTCTTCTTCACCATTGAATTCAGATAAAGTGATCAAAAAGCCTATAAAACCAAAAGACGAAACTTCTGATACCATAACAAAGATGAAGTCAAAAACTCCGGCGAGGCGCAAAGCCCCACAAAAATCACTAAAAAAAGAAGAAAAGAAGCAGTCTAAAGATACCAGCCGTAAAAAATTATCAAAAAAACCGTTAGAGCAGAAAGAAGAAAGACAAAGTAAAGTTACCGCTCGAAAAAAAACACCACCAAAGAAAACGAACGAACCTGATAAGTTGGCTGAAGAAGTATTAAAAAAACCTAAGT
>ERZ1047472.1689-NODE-1689-length-16763-cov-10.386462_pt1 | contig 16763 bp, 25 predicted proteins | sample MGYA00383095_ERZ1047472 | MGnify/ENA primary metagenome ERZ1047472 (study PRJEB29581, sample SAMEA5548365) | metagenome | biome: marine; feature: coastal; material: water | depth 1 m | study: Short-term variability in the microbial, nano- and picoplankton... | reverse complement strand
CTTGGCGGCCTCATTTCAACCTGCCTCGTTCACCTAATCTGCGCTCATGCGCTTTTATTTGTTCTGACCAATCTGCCGTCATTTCTCTATAATCGGCTGCGTAGAATTTTACTGGGTCATTCTTGGTTGCCAGCATGTACTCGACCTGATCTTTTCCAACCCAGTCAATCATGAAGAGGGTGTATTGAGCCTCTGCACTACCGTGCTTCATACCGTACAAATTACATTTTTTACACTGTACATGAACATTGCTTTCTTCTAACGCCCATCTACTGCTTGATCCTTTCGGGATAAAGTGCCCCCCATCCATGTTCTTGTAGTGATCTAGCTTCCCGCAACACACACACTTGCAGTAGCCATTGTCATCGGCTGCGCTGATTCGGGACAGCTTTTGCAAAGTCTTTAGTGCTTTGGCCCGTAGTGTCTCAGGCATTACACCACCCTCCGCAGGTTAGCTTGTTTTGTTCTTTCAGCGTCAAATGATAACTGGCCCAGCATGATTTGTTTTTTGAGCTTCTCTACGTTAAGACTTGAGAGTTGGACGGCCCTGTAATACTCAGCCCACTGACCCCCCGCTCTTGTTTCAACTTCTGCTCTTGCTGCGCTTTCGCCAGAGTCCATGTGCGCCTTCTTTGTAACAGCCTCCCAGCTTTTAAGTTTTGTCTCTGCCTCGATTGCCTCAACGCTTGCCCCCTCCCATTGTTCAATTCTTTCACTCAGTCTTTCTAAGATTCGGTCCATTCTGTCTTGCATTTCTCACTCCCACGTCGTGACATTTAGTAGGGTTTGGTGGCCCTACCACTATCTTCAGTCTTTATTGCTGGCTCTGAATTTTCACTCGACATTTCTCCGCTGCCCATACGTTGCCCTACCTCACCCAATTTATTAAAAAAAGAGGGAGAGGATTTTTGCCACCTTTAACGAGTGTTCACTTTCGCGTTCCTACTAAGACGCGCAGATTCTAGCAAATTGTCTTTGGTCGTTTTGCTCAACGGTTCAACCAACCGCACCATTTCTGGCCTCTGCTGTTTTTCTAAACAGAGCAAAAACTTTGTACCACAACTAAGTGTCGATCCATTCTATGGATATCCACTATACGTTCCAGTCCGCCAAGAATACATCAGGGCGCACATCAAAAGGCTCAACTTCGCCATTTGTTAATTTGCAAACCTTAACAACGTAGTGGGCGGGGATTCGGCTTTTTCTCCACAGCGTTAATAGCTGCGGTGATATACCAACTTGTCGCGCCAATTCCGACTGGTTACCACCAGTGGCTGATTCAACAATTTTGTTATAAAGACTAGGTTCCATGATTCTTTCCTTAGTGCAAGGAAATCCAGAAAGTTTGATTTCCCTATTGAACGCGAATACTAACCCAAAACAAACGTGAAAAAAAGGTTTATTTTGATGGCAAATAATGTTTCAATAACCCCCTCACTTAATAAAGAGGAATGGAAATGAACTTACCCGAACGAGAATTAAATCACCCCGAATGGTACGCCAGAGACTTGGGCGCTTGCAGCCAATGCAACGAGCCGATGCTTCAAGTAGAAGACGAAGGTCACCACATCATCGCTTGCAGAGTTTGTGATCTAGGTGGAGTTGCTGACAATGACAGGAAGTTTAGCGTTCACTTCTACGGCCTGAAAGACGGCGAAGATTACCACTCATTTGAGAACGGAATAATTGCCGACAGCCGCAACGAGATGCAAGAGCTTGCCGACTGGTGGTTAGACAACATGCACTGGGAAATACTAGAGGTGCAAGGCGATAGAGACAAGCTAGTCAAAGCAAACGTCCTAGAAGGCAACCCAGCGCAGCAGTACTGGATCTACGAGCAAAACCACGAGATCGCTTGCATTGTGGAGGTGGCGTAATGGGTAAGGTCAAATCAGAAATGTTCAAAGAAGAGCTAGGCTTTGATGATTGCTTGCAGCTACTAGACAGCCTGACGGCATACGAGACACCGCAAAAGCTAGCCAAGCGTTATTTGGAAAACGATCTACCGCCAATCAACACGGTTGAGCGGTTTGAAGCATTGCAAAAATTAATGGATGCAGTGCAGAGGGAAAAATAGGTCAGGGAACCTCCTCTCCCCATTAGCGTTTTCCCGTCGGCGTGACCGAGTAGGCGGGGCTAACTAAACTAAAAGGAATCAACATGAAAGAAACCAACCTCATAGAGTCTTTAGTTAAAGCGCAGTCAGAAATGACACACGCGGCTTTTGACCAAACCAACCCACACTTCAAGTCGAAGTTTGCCAGCCTCAAGTCAGTAATAGACGCGGTGAAACCAGCACTCAATGCAAACGGCATATTCTTTATGCAGATCTCTCACCCCGTCGATGCGGGTGTAGGCATCGAGACAGTCTTTTGCAAAGGCGATGAGAAGTTATCCGCGGGCGTAGTGGTTGTGCCAGTAGATCGCGCAAACGCACAAGGTCTGGGCAGCAGTATGACTTACGCAAAAAGGTATTCCTTGGTTTTAGCTACTGGGATTTCGGCAGACGAAGATGATGACGGAAACGGCGCAGCAGCTAACCCACCCCCACCTAACAGCACTGGTCGCAAACCTCAGTCAGTTACCCGCCAAGTCATCGAGCAAGAAGGGATTGTGGTTGATGAGCCAAAGCGTGACGCATACGTCACCCAGTTGATGGCAAAGGTAACAGAGGCCGACACTGGCGGCGTGCAAGAGCTAGTCGATGAACTATCGACAGATTCAGAAATGAAAATTGCGGTGTGGGCAGAATTGCCTAGCCCGGTCCGTTCATTCATTAAGAAACTAGGGAAATAACATGGCTATAAGACCAAAAAACAGAGGCTTTTCACGCAAGGTGTTTGAACTGTTAGAAACAAAAGGCCCAATGAGCCGCAGCACGATTGCTGAAGAAATGCGAAAGATGGGACACCCAGTGACATCAAAGCAAATCATCACCTGCCTGCAAAATATGCGGCAACGACACTGGATAGAATTCTCACAAGATGATCGGCGCAAGTTCGATATTAGATCAGAGACGTTAAGGAACCAGCGCGACATGCAGGTTGAGATGCTCAACCAAAGAGGAAAGGTCACAATTAGGCCGTTCACCCCCACACCTATAGAATCACCCACCCCAGACGTGAAAACGCCTGAAACACAAGAATTAAGGCCCGTAGAGGCCTTGACTGTACCCTTGCCGGTGCAGGTTGTAGGTATGGTTTTATTAACAGCAATAGTCACCGCAGTATCAACTGCAATAGCAATGAGGATTTTTTAAGCATGGAAAACAAATTCGTAGATGGCCTATTCATCAAAGCCCCTAAGCCAAACGCGCCTGAGTTTGTTAAGGCAAGCATCAGCATTAAGCGTGAAGAATTTATGCGCTGGGTATCTGCTCAAGAGGGCGAGTGGATCAATTTAGATGTGAAGCAGGCTAGATCTGGAGCTTGGTACGCTCAGGTGAATGACTGGAAACCTAATCAGGGTGGTATGCCACAGATGCCTAGTTTCACACCACCTTCTGCTCAACCTCTCCCGGCTTATGGTGAATCAGACAACGGGCTAGAAGATATTCCGTTCTGATGTAGACTTGAGGGGCCGGTAGATTAAGCAGGCCAGCGGCAGGGTCAGCTTTAGGAGTTCCTCCTTGGAGAGATAGATTGGGTGAAGTATGTCCGGCTTAGAATTTCAGCATGAACGCAATCAACTGCCGCACCTTCTCAACCGTCTCAACCGTCTCAAACCAAAATACCCAAAATAAATGTTTTACTTCATAAAGAAATGCTTTATAGTTTCTACACATTAACAAGAAGGAACAACAAAATGACTGAACAAGAATACATAGAAAGCTTTGAAATGACGCGTCCATTGATGATTCAGCTTCTTTCAGAGCTTTTTGACGCAGTTAAGGCTGGCACACTCAATTCAAGCGACGAAGCGATGCAAATACACTCTTTCAAGCACGCCTATGACGTTGATCCACGAGAAATGTCCTGCCTAGTACAGGTAGCAAAAATGATGTCAAGCAACAGGGCCGCCAAGCGGTCTGGGGGTTAGCAAAATGATGACTCAAAAAGAATTAGGCTGGTTAATGGACGAACTTGTGGAAAAAAACGACCACCAAAACAAGTTGCACCGTGGTATAGAAACCTCTCTCTTAGATACCTTTTGCGATTACCTAGACGAAGGATTTAGGGTTTCTGCTGAAGAAGTGCAACAAATCAAATTAGCAATTTCAAACTTAGAGGCCGCGTAAGCGGTCTTTGCATGGATAACTTCATAGTAAGAGGCGGCATTGGTAAATACCGCTTTGGTTATTTGCGAATCCCAGACCAGCAAAATGTTTGGGGTGTACTCACCACGACTGGAAGGTTTATCAAGGCTAGAGACCAACACTTGAGTGGCGCAGCGGCTGAAGCAAGAACACTAATAGGAACAGAAGCATGATCGACAAGAATGAATTCACTCAACTGTATTCGCAGTGGTTCGCCCTCCACCCTTTCAAGAAACGAGACTGGCCCGAACTGGGCAAGGTTCACTTTGAGGCGTTCGGAAAAGAACACGCGCAGACAATGCGTGAGGCGCTGGGTCAGTTGACTGAGGAACTGGACGGCTTCCCCTCACCCAAGCAAATCAGAACCAAACTTAACGCCTTAAACAATAACAAAACTGAAGTTGGTAGCGTTGTCCGTGACACGGCCCAAAACGAAGAGATAGCCTGTAGGCTGTTTGAGCACCTGATGGGGATACAATACAACAACGTGGAGGTAAAACGTCCTGACGGCGTTCAGGCGTGGCATGAAGCCATAGTAGATGACGTTATCAACTCAGGTTTAGCAGATCATCACTTGCAAGGCGCATATTCAACAATCGGGCTGAAGGTCATAAGGGCGCAAGCGTGAAGGAAACAGTTGAAGAGTGGATTCTACGGACGGGCAAAAATCCTATACAGCTTGAGTATTGTACTGTAGCGGGCAAGGTAATCATTCAATGCCCCAGATGCCACAAGAGCGGCTCTGCGGGACCAAGAGAAACTAGCAGCTTCCCAGTCAGTGACAAACAAATGATCTGGTGCTACGACTGCGTTGATAGAGGGAACCAACCAAATGGATAATTTTTTAGCGGCAATAAAAGCCCAGACAAGTTTGCGTCAAACCTACATCCACGAAAGACTGCTTGCAGTTCAGCACCCTAACTTCCCAATTGCGCGAAAGCATGAGATCTACCAGATGCAGCGAAAAGGTGCTGGAGTAACTGAAATCGCCAATAATCTAGGCGTTGAGCGTCATGAGATCCACAAGTTATTGGGCAGGACATCTTGGCCTCACCCTGCGACACTCACATAATGCATATGACAATGTACATTTATGCGGAAATGTAAATTATATGAAACAACGGGAAAACCTAGTCAGGCTAATTGAAGCGATTGAGAACTGGCACCACGCGCGCAACCTCATAGAAGGATCAACGGACAAAGACCAACTGGCTAAGTTAATTCAAGAAGTGGGTGAGTTATCAGATAACATCTGCAAGGGCCGGGATATGTCAGACGATATAGGCGACATCATTGTGGTGCTGATAAATATAGCAGCGAGGAATGATCTCTCAATTGAATACTGCCTGACAAAAGCGTGGCTAGACATCAAAGACCGCCGAGGTCGAATGATTGATGGGGTTTTTGTAAAGCAAGCTGATTTGGCTGAGGTTTAACCCCAGCCGATAGCTCTAGTCTTCTTCGGGTTCCATTTCTTTCTTAATGCAGCCAGCGTGAAAGGTAATTGACTGCTCAACCTCTTGCTGCCTTAGCACTAAGTTAATGTGCTCCTCTCTCAACTGAGAAATGCGCTGCGCTCTGATCTTTGCTTCATTGGTCATTTCTTCTTCTGAGTATTCTACATCATCTATTGTTATCATTTGATTCCCTTAGTTATCCGCTTGTTACCAATACCGCTTCAACAAAAATGCCGACCTCGTTTGTGCTTGAGCTTGATTTAGCCTCAAACATAAAGTCGGTCTTTTCAGTTATCTTGAACGGCACCTGTCGGTCATAGTTTACCTGACTTTGCGAGAATGTCGCCTCTGCTACTTTCAGCCATCTGCCGGTTGAGCTTTGCAAAGCGTTCCTGATGGTGACGTACTTGGACCCGTTAGCCGTTGCTGAGTTAGCGGTGATTCTAAAAAGATACAAGTCATGGCCTGCGGGAACAGTATAGATACAAGATTGAGTGGTGCCTAACTCTGCCTCGATGAATGCGTAAGTGACACCCCCACTCGCTATAGTGATATTTCCCACATTAGAACCAGACAGAATTACTGCTGAGTTGATGCGGTAAATGTCAGCCGGGATTGTAACGGCGCTAGTCCCAGTAAGCGTGACAGTCTGCCGCACCTCATTGTAATCAGCATCTAAGCCAGCCACCAGAACGTCCATTGTGTCACTTGCGCTACTGCTCACGATTGTCATAGTCAAAGCAGCGGACGGGAAAGCGTACCCCGCGCCATCATTCCAGACAGTCTCAAAAGAAGAGCCGACTGTTCTATTGAAGCCAAATATATTCACCGCTTCTGAGTCGTACATCTTGCCCTTAGCAATGTCGAATAATAAGTGGGGGGTGGGTCTTTGGTAGTGATATTGATACATATTGACCTTTGGTTTTTAGTTATCGGTTAGTTAGCCACGACAAAAGCGCAGCTATCGCAGCAGGGACCAAAGCTATCACCACCAAAAAAATTAGGGCGTACTGCGTGAGTTCTTTCTTGAACTTCTTTTTTCTAGCTTCCTCTGCCTTCAGGAATGCTTGGCGGTTCTTTCTGGCCTCAGCAGTTTTCGCCTGCATCTCGTTCCAGAGATCCATTCGGTGAGTGGCTTCAAACACCTGCCTTATAGATTCCCGTGACTGTCTCAACTGCTCCTCAGCCATGACAATCTTCATCGCCTCAGCCTCGGTTAAATTCTTGGAATTCTTAGCACGCTGGAGGTCAAATTCTGACGCTCCTAGCTTCCCAATGTAAGCGCCCAGAGATTCGATATTTGACGCAGCACCAGCCGCCATCTCTAGTGCTTTGCAAGCCGTAGTTACCGCAGCCACGGCTTCGAGGATCATTAGCCGTTCAAGAATTGAGGGAGGGCTACAGCAATCATGACAACCACATACACCCCCCAAATCATCATTTCTAAGCGGTCAAAACGCTTCTCTCCGGCGTTTAATCTATTATCTATAGATTCGTACCGGATGCCGCAAGTTTCTTCATGCTGCTCGATTTTAGCAATCGCTTTTTCTGTAGGTGTCATGAGTCTTTGGCCTTGCCGATATTGAGTGCAACTAGGTCTAGCAGCTTTTGACCTTTGCCCACCCAGTTGTCATCTGTCTTGGTTTCGGTGACGGCTGCAATAGCCGATGCTAGAGCGATCAATGCAGTGGCGATGTTGAAGAAATCTAATATGTAGCTCATGACCAAGGAACCCCTGCGGCTTGTGAAGGGGTAATCTTTGCGTCTATCTGAGCCTGTAGCGAGGATTCCATGTCACTTTTCCAGTCTTCTGACTGCGCCCAAAGCCACCCTAAAACGTCAGCTTCGGTTAAATCATCATAGGCAATGTAGCCCTCAGCGGAAGGGTCTGGGGTGTAGCCTTGAGTGCCGTATGATGTGGCGGTGTAGGTTTTATCACCCTCACTCTGCTCTGCGGTTACTGTCCAGTGCGAGGTGACAACAGCGCCAGCCATGTTTTCTGGTAGAAGGTCGCGCTCAAGTGTAGAAATTGTCCAGTTAAATGTTGCAGCCATTATTTGCTCTCCAATGCTGTTAGCCTTGCTTTGAGTGAATCATTTTCTACTTTCAGCTTTTTCAGTTCATTTATAATAAGTACCGATAGCATCGAGTAGGGGATACTGTCTGGGACAGTCTCTCCATCAATATCTCTTGTGACAACGACTTCTGGTATTTGCTCAAAAGTTTCTTCGGCAATCAAACCAAAACATCTTTGTCCAGTTTCGTTGTCATCAAAAGAAACAGGTCTTAAATTATATAAGTTAGATGTCTCAAATTCTAAATCAACAATGTTTGATTTATATCTTTCAGATGATGTTTGGTAGTAAATCTCACCATTTGCTGTGTTATATCTGAGGTCATTATTTGCTGCGGAAGAAGAACGAACGCCTGTAGCAAAAATAGCTCCTACATCGCTTATGCGCATACGTTCTGAGCCAGCAGTACCGAACGCCATATGATCTGCGGAGTGACCATATTCTATATATCCTCTGTAACGAGCAGCACCTGCCCCGTCACCAAAATAGATTTGACCAGAAGTGTTAGAGGTTGACCCAATTGTTAAAACTGGTGATGCGGTAACTCCCAAGGTACCGACTGAAAGTAAGTCTGTAGGCGAAGTGGTAGAAATACCCACATTCCCATCAGCTTTGACAGTCAGTAAATCAGTAGCGCCTGTTCTAATAGACATATAGTCAGGAGAGGATGGTGTAAATAAACTGAAATAACGATAATTATTATCCCCAAATAAAACTTCGTGCGTTCCGCCAGAGTTAGCAAACAGAACGCCAGAGCCTTCTGTTTGGATTTTTCTAGCAGGCGAACTCGTACCAATACCCAAAGACTCCGCAGACGCATCCCAGAAAAACTTAGGCGTTGTGCCTGTGTCCTCGTAGAAGCTGATGTCTCCATCAGGAGATACAACTAATGTGTTATTGTCTGTTCCAGCCCAATTCTGCAATTTAAATGTTTCGTCGTCCCAAAGACCCATTGCCCATGAACCACTATCTTCAGCCCCCGATGTTTGCATAACTATCTGTGACCTAGCTGAAACACTTCCTCTATCTAAATATAACCTTGCCCATGCATCTGTGCTATTAACCTTAGCATAGCTATTACCACTTGTTTCAACAGTCAAACCATCCATCGTGGCTGTGCCAGTAACGTCTATGCCTGTAGAGGTGGTGGCTAGTCTTTCAGTGCCACTAAATCTAAGCCCAACTTTGCCGTCATTAACAAACTCAGCAGAGACTTGCGTACCGTCTGCGTTGTAAATTCCCAACTGCGTGGATGCTTGAATTGTCAGTACGCCTGTTCCTGCGTCTACAATACGGCTATTGCCGCCATCATGATAAATCTGTAGGTCATCACTAGCACCGAACGTAGCCTTCTGTGAATCAGGTAAAGCAATTCCTGCGCTGGCTGTGATTTCGCCAGTAACCGCTAGAGCACTTAGAGTACCCAAACTTGTAATGTTGGTTTGTGCCGCAGTGAGCACTGAGCCAGTCACATCACCAGTCACATTGCCAGTTACATTACCGGTGACATTGCCGGTTATAGTTCCGCTTGCTGCAATAGTAGTGAACGACCCTGCATAGGTTGCGATATTTGACCCATCAGCTTTGGCTAATGCAAAACCGCCAGCAGTAGAACCATCGTGAACGTGTACTGTGTCAGTCGTAGTGTTAACAGCTAACTCACCCTCTGCGCCTGTGAAGGCATTCATCTGTGAGGTGGTGCCGCGCCGAATTTGTAGTTGAGTAGCCATCTAAGTCTCCAGTGTGGGCCAATCTTGATCGGTCAAGTTTGGTTGTAATGTTATGTCTCGTAGTGCCTGCCTGTATGTGGCCCAAGCTGCTTTTGTTTCTTCACTAAGTGGAGAGTCAGGCATTTGAGTCCAGTCACTTCCTGCCAGCAGAGTATCCCTTTTCATTCGCACCCTCACCCACATTTCTGCGATAGCCTCAGAATCCATCTGGTCAACCGCAATCTGTGTTGGCTCATAGAAGGTTTTGGTTTTGTAGTCGAATAAATGGTTTTCGCTCGGCGCTTCAGGCATTGGTATGACTTGCCCGTCTTGCACATAACAGTCTTGCCAATTACCCGAAAATTCAATAAACCCTATCGCCTCTCCCATGTCTTGTTCTGTGGGCGCAGACCCCTTGCTGCAAAACAGTATTTTACCAACTTCATCAAAGCCAATGTAGCTTTTCATCGCAGCGCCCCCTGTAGAGTTAGCACCGCTCCGGTCACTTTTACAAATGGAGTGTTGCCCGTGTAGTTGAATATCTCGCTCACTTTTACCGTATAGGTTGTCGCGCCGTTAGATGGCGACTCGTCCAAAGCGGACAGCGGAATGGCAAGCTTCCCATACTTATAAATCGGCGCAACGTATGTGGACGCAGGGATAGTTGCACCCACCGATGATATGCGTGTAGCCCCCTTGAAAATCTGCACTACCACTTCCATCGGGGTTGTTGATTCATTATGAATGGATAAAGTGCCAGCAACGTAAACCGCTGAATCACTAATAACGTTCGCCAAAGTTATAGAATCCGATATGACCGTCACTAACCCTGAGTTGCCCGGTATATTAACCGTTGCAGTGCTTTCCTTGGTTTCCATATTAGTGACTGCGTGGCCTGCAATCTGTGCGCTGTTTACCCCCGCGCTCCTAATGATTAACTGCCCTGCGCCGTCAGTGTCTAGCGTAACGTCATCTATTTGAATCCTGTTTGCGTTCAGAGTTCCCGTTGAAATGTTGTCGGCATTGAGGTTGGTAATTGAAACTTGAGAGGCGTTAATTGTCCCAGCAGTAACAGTGCCTAGATTAGCGGATATGGCTGAAAGGTCGGTTATCCCTAGCTTGTTGGCGGTTATGGTTGATGCTGCTATCAGTCCGCCAGTAATCGCGTTCGCTTGAATGTTTTGTGTCTGGATAAATTCAAATGTACCAATGGCAGCAACGACTGCGGCAGTGGTAATTGATGAACTTTGTATGGCACCGATAACCGCAGAATCAGCAAAAATCTGCGAGGTGTTCAACTCTGTGCTGGTCAAACTATTAGCAACGACCTCGGATGCTGCTACGGAATTTGCAGCTATAGCATTTGCAGTCACTGAATCAGCAGCCAGCTTAACCGCGCTGATAGAACCCGCCGCAATCTTGTCAGCAACCACCGCACCCGTTTGAATTGATGAACTGGTTATCTGTCCCGCTGTTAGGCTTGCTGCTTGAACCTGCCCGAATACCTGAGTTGCTAGGTTTACTTGGTCAGATAAGTCAGCCGCAGCAATTGAAGAAGTCCAGCTTGTGCCGTTGTATCTATACAGCTTGCTGTCAGTGGTCAGCATTACCACTCGACCAGTCTCTAGGTTAGTTGTAGGGAGGGTGGTCACTCGCTCAACAGGGCGCAGATCATCGCTGAATAAGTTGTCGCCTAGAGTTCCGCTGATGTCGGTAGTTTTAACCAGCGTTGTAAACTCTGGCACCGTCGAATCATAACGGTATAGCTTCTTGTCCGAGGTTAAAAATACAATGTTAGGCCCAACATACCCAGTGGGTGAGGGTAGCGTTGTAACCGCCGAAATAGGCTCCACACCAGCGGCAAACGAGGCCGCAGTAATAGAACCGGGATCAACAGATGATGCGGTGAATAGGTCTGTAGTCCACGCCGTGCCATTCCAAACATAAAGTTCTGACGTGGTGGTTAGGAACTTAATCTGGCCTATGTGCGAGCCAGTTACACCAGAGAGAGTCGAGACTGGTTCAATACCAAAGGCATCACCCGCAGCAAACTCATCAAGCACCGACTGCGCGAGGTCATCTAATACAACCTTCTGGGTTGTTGCTGAGAATGTCGCGCTATAGCCAGAAATGTTGCCTGATCGGTCAACGCTTCGCAGCCAGTAGTATCTAGTGACGTTATTACCCAACCCAGTGACTGTATGCTGGTCTGACTTGGTTTTAACAATCAAACTAGAGCCGGGTCGGTTGTCTACCGTGTTTTCAAATATCTCGACATAAGCCAAGTCGCCGTCCGAAGGTAGGTCGTAGTCCAGCTTGATTTGCTGAATGCCGCCGGTAGCAACTATAGATCCGGGGATTGCTGGCGCAGTCTGATCACCCTGCAAGGTGATTGTTTCAGTTATGAAGCCAGACGTTTTACCTGTCAGCGTTACTGCGCGGACTCTGAACGTGAATTCTTCTAGCTCCTTCATGCCAGAGATAACAGTGCTATTGCCGTAGACGTTGATAGATGAGAACGCCCCACCCCCGCCGACAACTGCTTCACTCACGCTGCCATAATTTAACTCAAGCGTGGTTGCATCACCGACAGAGCCATAATCTTGCGTTGCAGTGTAAGCATCACTTACTAAACCAAGGTCTATTTCGTTTTGAGAGGTTTGCTTGAATTCAACCTCGTAGAAAGAAACGTAGGTATTAACGGTGGGGGCAGTCCATGAAACCCGAACCGCTGGCAACACTGAGCCGTCATTGCCCAGTACAGTGGTTTCCACAAGAGTCAACCCTGTAGGAGCGCCTTGGGCTGCGGTGTTATCAACAATATCTGAGTAGTCTGGATTGTTCGGGCCGACTGTGGCTGAGATGGTCGAGGTATCATTGTCTGGGTTTCTGTCTGACTCGACAAAGCTGCCAGTACCAGTGCCGTATGCTACAGCACGAACCCAGTAGAACCGCTCATCACCGACCGCTATAGAGTCAGAACTGTTCGACGCATCATGAAAAAACTGAGTTCCGAGCGTTCTGCCAATTTCTACTGAATTCGACCAAGCAGAATCAGGTGAAGCATATATCACTATCTCTTTGAATTTGCTGGTGTTTACTGGGTTAGTCCAGTTCAACTCGATGTTCTTGAGGCCAGCAGTGGCGCTCAGGTTCTGTGGATCTGGTACGCCACGGAAACCGGGCGTGATTGTTCCATCCGCTGTGACCGTTGAGTATTCACCGGCAGTGGGGTCGGCGTAACTACCGGCATCATCTTCTAAAAGAGTGAGGTTAACGGCTCCATCAGCACTATCAGCGAACGACCAGCCCAAGCACCTAAACACTTTGGCGCTGTAGTTAAGTTCGTCAATTGTGACGCTAACCCTATCGCCAATATCCACATTCAATGCAGAAAGATTAGCCGGGAACGAGATAACCTTTTGTTGGTCAGATAGCTGAATTTGCTTGTGCGACAGCCTTTGAGCCATAAAACTTGTATTGGTGAATGGCAGTTGAATGTCTTTTGTGATCACTTCGCCATTGTCACGGCTTACCGCTGAGGTTAATTGTACTTGTGGCGCTTCTGTTGATTTGTGGTTTTGCGCTGGGTCAACAATGATTGGTCTGATAGTGTTAAACCGCTCGCCCCTTTCTACTGAGGTTTTCACAGTAATAGCGCCAGCTAGATCATCAGCATCAAGAGTCAGTGCTGGAGCTTCATAAACCCCTGCTTTGATTCTGTAGCTGCCATTGCTGTAGAAGATGCTGCCATTCATTGAACTTAGCAGCTTGTCTAGGCTTGCCCTGTAGCTATCGGTTGCGAAGATTACGCCATTTGCTGTAAATCGCTTTTGAGTGTTTGAATTTGGCACTGCCACTAAAACATCACAAGCGTCTGCGGAGGTTACAACGTCTGCCCAGTCTATTTTGCTTGCCGGTACACCTAACCCAAATTCTGTGTCCATTAAGAAATTGGCAACGCATAAAGCAGGGTTATTGCTCCACGCTTGATAGGTTGCGCTTGTAGGGTTGTCACCTGCGGCATTGCCAGCAGCAACATCTAGCCGAGGATCGTAAATATCATTTTTGCCCTTCACTAAGGCTTTAATATTATTGGGGGTGAGCCTATCCCATAACTCTTGTGAGCCATCCGTAAGGGTGAACTTCGTCACAATGTAGCTCAGGCTTTTGCCTTGGTGTGCGCTAGTCCATTCAGTGAATCCTGTAGTTAAAAGCGAGCTTGAGGCTTGTGTGGCTGTACCTAGCTTTTTCTCAACTTGGCAGATTGTCTCGCCATCAACTGGGCCAAACGTGCCAGTTGTTACTACGTTGTTTGTGATTTCAGAGTTGCTGATTATCTCATTGTCGAGATATATATCAGTGATTGCCTCACACTCGTGGCCTGTTAAGGCGATCCCGTGATATAGGTCTTTGTTATCAGTACCGGCAGTGCCTACAAACAATATCGGGCCAGAGACTAGTGCCTCGCCGTAGACTATCTTTTGAGGCTCTATCGTTCCCCTAACTGTAGATTGCCTGCTTTGGTCATTATCAGATTGAGGCATCCGCAAGTCTGGGGTTAGCATCCTTAATGATGCAACGCCAACCGCAACGGTAGCCGCCCCAATCCAAGCTAATGTAGCTGGGCCGTAAACACCAGCAGAACCAATAGCAGTAACTACCGCAGCCCCTATAGCTCTCAATACTGCGGGTATAATCTGCGCCATTAGACACTCCAACCTGTAATTAAGTAGCGGTCAGGGATCTGCTTCATTCCTTTCGTGGTTAGACAGACAACTGAGCCTTGATATTTTACACCGCAGACCTGCCCTATTACCGGAAGGTCAACAACGCACGGGTCGCCATCTTTTAAGTTAGCAGAAGGCTCACCCAAAACAGTACCGACCAGATTAACCAGCTCCCCCTCACTGCTTATCAACTCATTTGCTTTTTCTTCTGAGTCATAAGTGAACTGCGAGATATAATCTTTGCCGGTCATTTCTTTAACTATGAAAGCTGCAAACTGACAGCAGTCAGCATCACCGTATTCAAACTGGCGACGATTCCAACTATTGAGCGCGGTCTGTACGTTCACCGCTCATAAGTCGGTTGATGGCGTTCTGGGCTAGAAGATCCACCGCCACTACCTGCAACACTGCTAGAGTCAGCAGAACCCCAACGGATTTTCACGTCTTCAATATCCGCCATGAACTCAAAGAACAAGTCACCTGAATGGTCGCTTTGTTGCTGAGAGTGGGTGTATTTCTTCATGCTAGATTTATCAAACCTTGCCAGTTCAGATTCAGCGGTTAACTGAATAGCATCACCGCCATCAGCGCCCACGGTAATATTCATTTGATCCATTGCCCCTTCCCAGACAACGGTTGGGTCTGCAATCAGAACATCGTCAGCATTTAGCGCACCCAGATACACCGAGACGGGGTGCATATAGTAATCTTCGTTTAGCGCAGCGCCAGATATGGTTGCATCTAAACCTGAGAGGGTGAGGGTGATCTTATAAGGGCTTACGTCTGCGCCTTCTTCTATCTGGCTGATCTCGCCAAAGTCACCAGTGCCTAGCCAGTCTTGCCCACCCCATGTATATGTCCCAATGGAGTTGTGAACGTATATTGTGCCACTTGGGAATTCTAGCTTTGCAAAAGTAATTAGGACAACGTGACCGGCACTTAATGCGGTAGCAACCTCTGTAGGAAAACCGCGACTCACGCTAGAACGTCCTCGACGGCTTCTATGTTAAAGCTAGAATGAATATCTATTGTGGTATTCCAAGAAGCTGGGCCAGCAAGCATAAATACACCCTGAACCGGCGCGGTGTAATCAACTATTGTATCGTCAGGCGGTGACTTTCTAATGGGTGGCGCTATGGATATAGAAACGTTGCCTGAACCATCAGAGTTGGTGTCAGCCACAACCATGTGCAATTCGTTATTAAACGAAACGTAATCGCCTTCACGAAGATAGTTGTTAACGTTCGCAGTAGCCCCGTCACAGACTAAAGTTGTACCTGACTGACTAGCCCCATTCACTACTAAATTGCCGCCACCGGCCCCTCTGAGCGTGTGTGAGTGGTCTTGTAGGGTAAACCTGTGCTGTTGTCCGTTTAACTTAACCAAAAACGCCTGCATTACCTTTCGGTCATCGCCAGATAGGTTGTTAAACTGCAATGAGGCTTTCCACAATGACCCTTTGCGCGATGCTGTCTGCACTGCGTTAGTCAGTGGTGATTGATATGTGCGCGTGTTACTTACCAACTCAAACGTATTGGTCGCTGGTGTAATGCTAGGGAATGCGAATGTAGTCATTAAGCGAACCTTCTTCGACGCATGAGGTCTTGAATCGTTATTATAGTCTGCTGAGAGGTTTGCGCCATTGCTGATTTGATTTTCTGATCGACATCAGCGCCACTGCCTCTAGCGTCTACGTTATTGACGACAGTTATTCCGCCCCCGCCCATTTTCTTGTTTGGAACAATTGAACCGCCCTGATTAGGCACAAACATTTCAGGCCCGCGCTCACCTACCATATACGGCTGACCAGACTGAACTGAGCCGCCGATGGCTTTGCCGGTTAACCCTTTGGCAAACGACAAGAACCCGCCAGTTATTTTGTCGATCACAAACAACTGTATGGCCTGCATTATCAATGATGCCGCCATCTGCTTAAACGCATCTTTTAGCTTAACGGTTCCCTTCACCACACCCATCAGACCTTCAGACATATTCTTCATGGTTGTCTTAGCCATTTCGTCCATCTTTTCTTGAACGCTCGGCAGCTTGTTTTCTAGGTCAGTGAAACTCTGGTTTAGTCGATCAAAGAATGTAGGCTTGCCATCATCACCACCAACCCCGCTTGCAATAGCGTTTTTGACTTCAGCAATAGACTCCGCAGCTTGTCTGTTTTTGACAATGAATTCTTCCATTGAAGCGGTGAGTTCAAGTCCCGGATTCATAGACTTAAGCAATTCTAACTCAGCACGCAAAGCAACTATGTCTTGCGGTAAGTTACCTACTATTTGTGCGGCAGATTCACCAATCAATGACTGCCCTAAGAACGCAGAAATTTTATTGTAGACATCAATGAAAGCCTGAAGCGGCGGAATTAGCTTATCACCAATAGCCGCACCCATCTCTAAAACGCCCAACCTAGCAGACTTAAATACAATTTCTACCGCGTGCATTATCTGCCGAACAGTTCCGAATGCCTTAGCTACTGCACCGGCAACCTTCTGCCCAACATTACCAAACCCTGCACTATCTAACGCAGC
>ERZ1047472.1682-NODE-1682-length-16851-cov-4.534175_pt1 | contig 16851 bp, 14 predicted proteins | sample MGYA00383095_ERZ1047472 | MGnify/ENA primary metagenome ERZ1047472 (study PRJEB29581, sample SAMEA5548365) | metagenome | biome: marine; feature: coastal; material: water | depth 1 m | study: Short-term variability in the microbial, nano- and picoplankton... | reverse complement strand
ATCGGCGCTGCCTCAGTACACGGTGTTGCTGGATTCTGGGGAACAATCGTTATTGGCCTTTGGGGTGTGAGCGGTGAAGAAGCTATTGGTTTATTCAATGGTGGTGGTTCTGCTCAGTTTGTAGCTCAATTAGTTGGTGCATTATCCTACATGTTGTGGGCTGTTGTATTATCATTTGTTGTATTCGGTATCTTAAAAGCTACAATTGGTTTGCGTGTTACTGAAGAAGAAGAAATTGCTGGATTGGATGTTTCTGAGCATGGCTCACTTGCTTATCCAGGAAAAAGAACTAGAGAATAAATTACTTTATTTCTACAGAACTCTATTATGTTAGCTTTGAATTAGTAGACCCAATAAAGGAGCCTTAGACTTTTCTAAGGTTTCTTTATTTTTAGTATATATATTTTGTATATCCCTATAAAATATGGGGTGTTAATTAGATATTTGATAAATATTTACATTTAGCACCCTTTTTTTCATGGGGTTTGTTTCTATTTTGAATATTTTTGAGCATTCAAAACTAAAAATAGTAATTATGAAAAAAGTAGAAGCAATCATTAGAAAATCAAAATTTTCTTCTGTAAAAAAAGCTCTTCACGAAGTTGGTGTAAATTTCTTTTCCTACTGGGACGTTACTGGGTTAGGTAACGAAAAGGAAGGCCATGTATACCGTGGTGTTGCCTACAGTACAAGTGATATTCAACGTCGTTTTTTATCCATTGTCGTTAATGATGATTTTTTAGAAGTCACCATCAACGCCATTTTAGATTCTGGAGCTACAGGTGAAGTAGGTGATGGAAAAATATTTGTCAGCGACATCAACGAAGCATACCGTATCCGTACCGGAGAAAAAGGCGGAGAAACTCTAAACTAAAATAACCACGACAACTTTTAAGATATAAATTATGGAATTGACAACAAACAATGTATGGATGATGATCTGTACGGCATTGGTATTTTTTATGCACACAGGTTTTGCTTTTTTAGAAATCGGCCTTACACGTAAAAAAAATGCCATCAACATATTATTTAAAAATATTTTTATCATTACTACAGGGCTTTTAATGTACGCCATTGTAGGATTCAATTTGATGTATCCTGGTTTTGCAGAAGGTGCTCTCGGCGTTTTTGGTTTTGCTGGATTTGGTTTGGAAGCACCACTAGTGGAAGGTGTTTTAGACTTAGCATACAGTGAGGGCTATACCTATTGGACCGACTTTTTGTTTCAGGGGATGTTTGCAGCAACCGCAGCAACCATCGTTTCAGGTGCTGTAGCCGAACGAATGAAAATAGGATCATTTATGATCTTTACGGTTTTATATGTAGGATTTGTATATCCCATTTTAGGCTCTTGGAAATGGGGCGGCGGATTTTTGGATCAACTCGACACACCATTTTATGATTTTGCAGGATCAACATTGGTTCACTCTGTCGGAGGATGGGCAGCACTTGTTGCCGTCATCTTATTAGGTGCACGTATCGGAAAAATCAAAGATGGAAAAGTTCAAGCGATCCCTGGACACAACATTCCATTGGCAACTGCCGGTGTTTTGATTCTATGGTTAGGATGGTTTGGATTCAACGGCGGATCGGTACTTTCGGCTGATCCAGAATTAACCTCTCTTACCTTAGTGACCACCTGTATTGCTGCCGCTGCTGGTGGTGTTTTTGCCGCTATTGCATCAACAATAGTGTTCAAGAATTTAGACTTAACCATGTTCCTCAACGGAATTTTGGGTGGACTTGTGGGTATTACTGCAGGTGCCGATCAGATGAGCCCTATGGATGCGGTATGGATTGGTGCAATAGCAGGAGTTTTGATTGTCTCTGCGGTTTCACTTATCGACCGTTTACGACTTGATGATCCAGTAGGAGCAATTGCTGTACACTTGGTGTGTGGTATTTGGGGTACGCTTGCTGTAGGTATTTTTGGAGCACTGGCTTCTACAGAGCAGTTGGTTAGTCAATTGGTTGGCGTTTCTGCCTATGCTGGAGCTTGTATTCTCGCTTCAATCATCATCATTGGTGGGCTGAAATTGACTCTTGGTATTCGTGTTAGTGAAAAAGAAGAAGTGCAAGGACTTGATATTCATGAGCACGGAATGAGTGCTTATTCAGAATAGTATTTTTGTTAATTAATTTGTACTTTTGGTCCTCGGTCATTTTCATGACTGATGACTTTTTTTAATCAATAAATCATGGCAAGTAGCAAAATTACTTTAAAAGAACTAGCGTCCATTTTAGGCGTGTCAATTTCAACAATTTCAAAGGCACTAAACGATAGTCACGAAATCAGTGATGCTACCAAAAAGCGTATTGTAGAGCTAGCAAAATTACACAATTACAGACCCAATAAAATTGCCTTGGGCTTAAAATCTGGACGTACCAATACCATTGCTGTAGTGATACCTTCTGTTCAAAACAGTTTTTTTGCGCGTGCTTTGTATGGTATAGAAAGCGTAATTTCTCAAACAAAATACAGCACTATTGTTTGCTTGACTAAAGAATCCCACGACAAAGAAGTAGACAATTTTGATATGCTAAGTAATGGTGTGGTTGACGGATTTATTGTTGCTGTTTCAGAAGAAACACAAACTCTTGAAGATTTTAGTCATTTTGAAGATGCACTTAATGATGAAAAATCAATAGTGATGTTCGACCGTGTAATTCATTCAATCCCTTGCACCAAAGTGACCACCAATGATTATACAGCCATTTCTGAAGCTACCCAAGGACTCATTAAAGCCCAAAGAAAGCATATTGTTTTGTTGTCTGCAATCAACAATTTGAATGTTGGAAAACAAAGAACAAAAGGATACCAAAAAGCAATTGATAAAGCCGGATTGACCCCTGTTATTTTAGAGTCGAATCGCGATGGTGTAGCACTTGCTTTGAAAAAGTACATGGAGCAACACCCTGTTGACGCTGTGATTGCACTTGATACAGATGCCTCATTTGCATCTTACAAAGTCGCCAGAGAACTCAACAAAAAAATCCCCGACGACATGGCTGTAATTGGTTATGTAAGCGAACGTATGGCACCTTATCTTGCACCCGAACTCACGACCATCAATCAGCATAGTTATACGATGGGAAAAACAGCAGCAACTTTGTTGTTGGAACAATTAGAAAGTAAATCCAATAAAAATTATTCCGTTGTGATTGATTCTACCTTGTCTCAACGAGATTCCTCATAAAAAAAACCCACGGGAAGTGGGCTTTTTGAATTAAATTATTTCTGCTTGAAATTAGAGCATCAGGAGCTCATTGACTACAACTTCTGTGGTGTAGCGCTTTTGGCCCTCTTTATCCTCGTAGCTTCGTGTACTGAGTTTGCCCTCAATGGCAATTTCTTTCCCTTTGGAAACATATTGCTCAATAAGCTCAGCAGTTTTGTTCCACGCCACTACATTGTGCCAATCTGTTTTGGTCTGTTTTTGACCGTCTTTGTCTTTGTAATGTTCATTTGTAGCCAATGAAAATTTGGCCAATTTTTTTCCGCTGTCTAGCGTGATAATTTCTGGGTCGTTCCCCAAGTTTCCAATTAACTGTACTTTGTTTCTTAGTGTGTTCATAATTTTTGTTTTTAATGTTTAACAGTTATGCCATCGAACTTTTCGACACCACAAACATACAAGCCGTGAGTCTTCTTAGTCGGTAGTTTGTTGTTTACTTTCATTTGTAATCGTTTGTTGTCGTTTGTAATTGAATATTTTGTAGTTTTACAAAAAAATAAATCAATTATGAGTTCCAAACAATGTCCTGAGTGCGGAGAAAAAATAATAGGCCGCACCGACAAGAAGTTTTGCAGTGATGGCTGCCGCAATACCTACAACAACCGCATGAACAAGGATCAAAAGAATTTGATGCGTAACATCAATAACCGATTACGTAAAAATTGGCGCATTTTAGAGCAATTGAATCCCGATCAAAAAACAAAAAAAACAAGAGCTCAGCTCATCGCATTGGGTTTCGATTTCAATTATTTTACGAGCATTTATACCACCAAAACGGGGAACACCTATTATTTTGTGTATGACCAAGGTTACTTGCCCCTCGAGAATGATTTCTTTGCTTTGGTAAAGCGTGATTGAGTTTTGGCGTTGATTTTGACTCATAAGATTGACATTTTTGCCCTTTTTTTCATGCCATAGGACTGAAAAGGCCACTTTTTTCCGCCATTTTTTTGCCCATTTTTTCCCACTTATTACATCAAATGGCCACTTATTACGTCAATTGGCCATTTATTACATGACGCTTGCAAGTACTGGGACTTGCTTGTATTTTTACATTGTAATTTATTTTACACATTTTTTTAAAAGTTAAATTGGTTAATTTGAAAAAGCATCCGTTCTAGGATGCTTTTTTTCATTACCACATTAAAAAAAATCAATTACATTTGAACCATTAAAAATACATCCTTATGAAATTTAAATACATTGTACTTCTTTTATTCATGAGTTTAACAGCTCAGTTTAGTTTTGCTCAGACCAATACAGCGTTATTAGAACATTACAAATCTTATTATGCTCAAATGCAGAAGCAAGGCGATGTTCAAGGCATTATCAATGCCATGACACACTTGTTGGTGTTGGAGCCCAATATTGCAAGACAAGACACTTTGGCGGCTTTGTACATGAATCAAGGGCAGTATATGCAAGCGCTCAATATTTTGGGAATTCAAAAGCAAGAATCAGATACAGATATGGCAGTGGAGGTCAAAGCGGTCAGTTTGAAATCGTTGAATGAACCAGTGCGTGCTTTGGAACATTACGAATTGTTGTTTCAGCGAAAACCGAATGTAGGTTTGGCATACGAATTGGCCGATCTTAAAATTCAAACGAATGATTTGACAGGTGCAAATCTAAACATCACTTATGGTATTGCCAACAGTACTGATGAGATGATGAAGCCCTACTATGAAACACAAACACCTTATCAAGTGCCCATTAAAGCTGGTTTTTTGTATCTAAAATCTATTGTAAAATACCAAGAAAACCCTGAAACAAACCACGATGCTGCTATTGCTATTTTGGACGAGGCCTTGGCTTTGGCGCCAGAATTTAATCTAGCAACCTTAGCAAAAACGGCCATTTCAAATCAGAAAACAGCACAAGACAACTAATACTACTACAAAATCTTATATAAAAAAAGCCACAACTTTGTTGTGGCTTTTTTGTATTGTTCTTTTATTAATTTACCATATGCGTACACGCTCTTCGGGTTCAAGATACATACCGTCGCCTTCTTTTATATCAAATGCTTCATAAAATGCATCAATATTTTTAAGGGGTTGTATGGCCCTGTAAATTCCTGGCGAGTGTGGGTCGGTTTTGATTTGTGTTCTCAGTGCGTCATCGCGTGTGAGTGTACGCCAAACCGTAGCCCAAGACATGAAAAAGCGCTGTTCTGCGGTAAATCCATCAATAGGATCTGGTCGTCCATTTTCTTCAAAAAACAATTGCAATCCATCATAAGCACCAAGGACACCACCAAGGTCTCCAATGTTTTCTCCAAGGGTAAACTCTCCATTGATAAAAACGTCATCAAGAACTTCGATTTTGCTGTACTGATCGGCCAATGCTTTACCGCGTTTTTCAAATTCTTTTAAATCTTGGTCTGTCCACCAGTTATTTACATTTCCGTCTCCATCAAAACGGGCCCCTGAATCGTCAAAAGCATGTGAGATTTCGTGACCAATTACAGCACCAATTCCCCCATAATTTACGGCTTCATCTGCTGTGTAGTTGTAGAACGGTGGTTGCAAAATTGCGGCTGGGAAAACAATTTCGTTGTTCAGCGGATTGAAATAGGCATTTACCGTTTGAGGAGGCATGCCCCATTCTGATTTATCGACGGGTTTTCCAATTCTAGAAAGGTTGTCTTTGAGACTCCATTCAGAAACGGCTAACATGTTTTCTGCATAAGAATTTCCTTCTTTGACATTAAGTTCAGAGTAATCTTCCCATTCATCTGGATAGGCAATTTTTACCGTAAATTTATCAAGTTTTTCGATGGCCTTAGCTTTGGTTTCTTCGCCCATCCAATCTAATTTCTCGATGCGTATTTGAAAGGCCTTGATGACGTTTGCAATCATTTTTTCGGCTTTTGCTTTTGCTTCCGGAGGGAATTTGGCTTCAACATATAGTTTTCCAATGGCTTCACCAACGGTATTGCTCACTGTTCCTAGTGCGCGTTCTTCGGCAGGACGTTGAGTTTTTGCTCCACGAAGAGTTTTGCTGTAAAACTCCCAGTTTGCCTTTTCAATTTCTGTGCTGAGATAACTGGCGGCGTTGTCGAGTGTGCTCCATGTCATCAGTGTTTTTAGGTCTTCGATGTTTGTTGTATTCAAGAATGAATTCAACTCAGCCATATATTTTGGTTGCATGACCAACACTTGTTCTGGAACTTCAGAAACACCCATGTCTGTCATAAATTTGTTCCAATCGATGGCTGGTGTAATCGCACTTAGTTCTTCGATGCTTTTTGGATTGTTGAAATTCCGTACATCTCGACTTTCTACTTTATCCAGTCGCGGAGTAGCAAGTGCAGTTTCGAGTGCCAAAACTTTCTTGGCTGCTGATCGTGCATCGTCTTTGCTGTAGTTTATAAAGCCAAACATACGAGCAACATGATCTACATATTGCTGTCTGATTTCTTTTGTTTTGTCGTCCTGATCGATATAGTAGTCGCGCTGTAACCCCAAACCACCTGGGTACACCCATGTTGTGTTCATGCTACTATCGTTTAGGTCAGCATTGGCTCCAATTCCTGCAAAAGGTGCAGATACCCCCACAGTTTTGGCATAAACCTCTTGAAGATCACCAATGTTCTGTATACTAGAAATAGCTTTTAAAAGCGGTTGAATAGGGGTTATTCCTGCTTCATTTCGTGCGATTGTATCAAGTTCTGATTCAAACACCAAAAGGGCCTTTTTTTGATCACTGCCTTCGGCATAAGTACCAAGTTCTTTAGATGTTTTAATTATGTCTAAAACATCTTTTCGTGTTGATTTTCTCAATACACTAAAACCGCCCCACCGCGATTCGTCATCTGGAATAGTATTGGTTTTTACCCAATTGCCGTTAACGTAGTCGTAAAAATTATCTTTTGGATTTACGCTCGTATCCATGTTTTCCAATATAATTCCAGGAATTTTTTCAAGTTCAGCGGTTTTTTTAGCATCATTTTTATAAGCGATGACACTAAAAAATCCGAGTGTTGCTAAGAAGATTTTTTGTTTGAAATTCATAAGATTAATGATTTGTAATAGATTAGTTCTTAAATGTAACGATTAAAGGGTGTAGTTTGTTACAAATTGACAAATAAATTAACAATAAAACTTCCAAAAAGTACAAAAAAGTGTTATTCCTTTATAGTTTGTGTTTGTTTTTCGTGTGTTTTATTGATTTGACGTACAAGATTGTAGTAAGCAATTAAAACCGTATTGCGCGCAGTTGTTACAAGCTCTGGCGTTGCTTGGGCGTTTGTATATTCGTTGTAGAGGTAAACTCCAGTTTCCAAAACTTTTAGGCGTGCCCAAATAGGATTGGTATTAAAGACTTCAGGAATATTTAGACTCAAGTCTTTGAAGTATCCCCTAATGTTGCGCTCACTCCCTTGGAATGCGTTGGGTTTGTTCTCTTCCAATTTTAAAACTTCTTTTTGTAGCACAAAAAAGGCAGTCCATAAATCCAATTCACTCAATGCACTGTCATCAATTTCCATTGTATTTAGCCGTTGATCTCGAGGTTTATTTTCTGTAATAATTGATTCGGAATCTGTACTCAATTCAATGTTTGATGTATTTTTTTCGTTGGACTTACAACACAGGAGTGACATCAGAGATAAACATCCGATCACAAAAAAAATGTTACATTTGGTATGTTGTAAAGTCATGTCTATGCTGAAGTTATTGCTGCCGAACAAAGATGGTAATAAAATAGATATTTTACTAAAAAAACAATTCTTTTTAGATTGTTTAGCTTTAGTGTTGATGATACAACCACATAAAATTTTTTGATGTTGCAACACTCAAAACATTTCATCATTGGTGCGTCAGGACAGATTGGATCTGTACTCACTTCTTCTTTGCGCCAACGCTATGGTGCTTCTGCTGTAATTGCAAGCGATATAAAAAAGCCAAGTTCAGAATTATTATCCTCAGGGCCTTTTGAGCATATTGATGCAACAAACTATGATGAACTTTTGGCAGCTATAAAAAAGCATAATATCGAGGTTGTCTATTTGATGGCAGCCATGTTGAGTGCAACTGCCGAACAACATCCTGAAAAGGCATGGCATTTGAACATGAGTTCATTGTTTCATGTTTTGAATTTGGCTAAAGCGGGGCATATAAAACAAATATTTTGGCCATCAAGTATTGCAGTTTTTGGGCCATCCTCCCCAAAAGTTAATGTTCCTCAACACACCATCATGGAACCCACTACAGTGTACGGAATATCCAAACTTGCTGGAGAACGCTGGTGTGATTATTACCACAAAAATTACGGTATAGACGTGCGTAGTTTACGTTTTCCTGGGCTCATCAGTTGGCAATCTGCTCCAGGTGGAGGGACTACAGACTATGCAGTCGATATTTTTCACAAAGCGGTTGCCAAACAACCATTTGAGTGCTTTCTGTCGGAAGATTCCGCATTGCCTATGATGTATATGGACGACGCGATAAGAGGGGTAGTTGCATTGATGGAAGCAGATGCTGAACAGATTAAAATAAGATCATCATATAATTTGGCTGCATTGAGTTTTACACCCAAAATTTTATACCATGCACTTTTGCGTCACTTTCCAAATTTTAAAATGACTTGCGTTCCCGATTTTCGCCAAGCTATTGCCGACAGTTGGCCAGAAAGTATTGATGATCGTTGTGCAAAAAACGATTGGGGATGGCAGCATCAATTCGATTTAGAGTCAATGGTTGATGAAATGTGTTTGCGTCTTAAATAAGATGTAGTCGCTCAATTACTTTACACAAAAAACCCACTCGAGTGAGTGGGTTTTTTGTGGTACCTCCAGGAATCGAACCAGGGACACACGGATTTTCAGTCCGTTGCTCTACCAACTGAGCTAAGGTACCCCGCTATTAGCGAATGCAAATATAATGCAATTTTAATATTCCCAAAGTAAATTTTTAAAAAAATGGTTTTGTAAATTTACATCCTAATAATTGTGATGAATTTAATAATCGACATCGGAAATACGAGCGCAAAACTTGCTGTTTTTGAGCAAAATAAACTGAAGGATTTGAAGCGTTCCAGTTCCTCAGAATTGCTTACTACTGCACAAAAATTGCTCAGTAAATTCCCCATGCTTTCTAAAGTACTGATTGTCGCTGTTACCGATATCCCTAATGGACTTGTAGCAGAACTTTCCCGACATACGCGAGTGAGTATTTTAGATCGAGAGTTCAAAATGCCATTTGAAAATTCCTACAAAACCCCTGAAACATTGGGCTTAGATCGACTAGCTTTAGTGGCCGCCGCAACACAACAATTTCCAAAAAAAAACACCTTAATTGTTGATGCAGGAACGTGTATTACATACGATTTTGTTACTGCAAAAGCACAGTACTTAGGTGGGGCCATTTCACCTGGACTGCAAATGCGGTACAAAGCCCTGCACAACTACACAGCCAAACTTCCTTTATTAGAACCATTAGATTTGACTTCATACATTGGAACAACAACAGCTGCCTCCATTCATAGTGGAGTAGTGAACGGAATAATACAAGAAATACAAGGGGTGATTTCTTCATATAGCTCCGATTATCCAGATTTAACAGTGATTTTAACAGGTGGAGACGCTAATTTCTTGTGTAAACAATTTAAAATTAGCATATTTGCGAACTCGAATTTTCTATTAGAAGGACTTAATTTTTTATTAGAATATAACTCAAACTGATGATAAAAAAGTTTATAATTTGTACGATCGTTGTGTGTTCTACATTATCTCAAGCACAACAAGGTACTAGCTCCCCCTACTCATTCTATGGTATTGGTAGTCTGAAATTTAAAGGCACTGTCGAAAATCAATCCATGGGTGGTTTGAGTGTTTACACAGACAGTATTCACATAAACCTTAGAAATCCAGCATCATTTGCTGGGAAAAATTTATCTTTCTACAACAATGAAGCTCGACCTGTTAAGTATGCCATTGGGACAAGTTTTTCGTCCACAAAACTTAAAACAGCTACTGCTTCCGATGATGCGAGTAATTCCTCAGTAGATTATTTAGCCATTGTATTGCCTACGGGTAAATTTGGTTTTGGCTTTGGACTGATCCCTTATTCATCAGTGGGTTATCAACTCCAATCCAGAGATGAAAACGATAAACTTCAATATCGTTACCGTGGAGAAGGTGGTATCAATAAAGTGTTTTTTGGCGCTGGGTATCAATTGAATGATATCCTTAAAATTGGTATCGATGCACACTACAATTTCGGGAGTATTACAAACACAGAAATTGCTTTTGGCTACAACGGTCAAGGACAGCTACTACAGTACCAAAGCCGCAAAATAAAACGCTCAGACCTCGGAGGGTTTTCATTTAATTTTGGATTGGCTTTCGCCAAAAACATTTCTAAAAATTTGGAGTTGATGGCTACTGCAACCTACTCGCCACAAACAAATTTAAATTCGAACAATAATAGCCAGTTTGCAACCATTACTATTGACAATAATGATAAAGAATACGTTATCAATTCTTCTGAAGTCGATTTGGCGGCATTAAATTTAGACAACACAAGCTTGTCTTTACCATCTAAAACAAGTTTTGGGATTGGAATTGGTCGTCCCAGAAAATGGTTTGCTGGTATTGATTATACCTTTTTGATAGCGTCAGAACTGGATAATGATTTTGTGTCCGTTGAAAATGCCTCTTATGAGGACGCTTCAACAATTTCAATTGGTGGATTTTTCATTCCTAAATATGATTCTTTCAGTAGCTATTTCAAACGTGTTGTTTACAGAGCTGGAGTACGCTTAGAACAAACAGGTTTAGTGGTGAATGATGAATCCATAAACGAATTTGGCATATCTTTTGGAGTAGGTGTACCAGTCGGTCGATTGTTTTCTAATGCCAATGTTGCATTCGAGATTGGTCAGCGAGGTACTACAACATCAAACTTAGTACAAGAAAACTTTTTTAATGTCAATATTAGTTTGTCGCTTAATGATCGATGGTTTGAAAAAAGAAAATTTAATTAATTACAAGCATATATATGTTTAAAACAACATCTCAAATGAAATCAAAACTAACAATTTTTATCGCTTTTTTGACCTTGAGTTTTTCTAATGCTTTTGCTCAAAATCAAGAAGATTTACAGTCTTTATCTATTTTCAGCGAATACGTAAAGTCAAAAAATTATGATTCGGCCTACACCCCTTGGATGGAACTTCGCAAAAGAAATCCACGTTTCAACAAAGCAATTTTTGTCTATGGAGAACGTATTTTGAAGCACAAAATCAAAAACTCTACTGCTGATGAACAAATTGGGTACATCAACGACATGCTTAAGCTATGGGAAGAACGTGTAGAAATTTTTCCATCGGTAACGCCAAAAGGAACATATATGGCCAAAGCTAGCCAGTTGAGATACGACAATAGAAATGTATTGGGATTGTCCAACGATCAGTTATTTAACTCTTTCAATGACGCATACACTACGGATGCCAAATCCTTTACAAACCCAAAAAGCTTATATACTTATTTTTCACTAGTTGTCGACATGTATGATGCTGGCAAAATTTCTGCTCAAGGATTATTTAAAATGTACGACGAAATCAGCGAAAAAGTTGAAAATGAAGTCAAAAACTATACAAATAAGCGTAATGCTTTTTTGAATGACGATGGTGAGCCAAAAGCTCTTTCGAGATCAGAAACTTCTAAACTTAATTCCTATAATAGTTATTTGAAGGCCTACGACAAAATATCATCAAGTATTGATACTAAATTAGGATCGCGTGCCAATTGTGAAAACCTTATTCCTTTATATACGAGAGATTTTGAAACGTTCAAAAATGATGGTTTGTGGTTGCAACGTGCTATGAATAGAATGTATGCGAAAGGATGTAACGACGACCCTCTGTTTGTACGTATTGTTGAACAGAAAAATGCCTTAGAACCTAATGCGGATACCGCTTTTTATCTTGGAATTTTAAAAGAAAAAGCAGGTCAGTCTGGCGAAGCACTTAATTATTACAATCAAGCAGTAGCGCTTGAAACAGACAATTTTGCAAAATCTAAAATCTTGTTTAAAATCGCTACAAACTTTAAGAAAAAAGGGCAATACAGTCAGGCAAGAAATTATTACATGAAATCGCTTAAATTCAATCCAAGTTTAGGTAAAGCATATTTGGCCATTTCATCCATGTATGCCAAAAGTGCCAATAATTGCGGAACCGATAATTTCTCTAAACGTGCGGTGTATTGGTTGGCTGCAAATGAAGCTGCAAAAGCAGGTCGGGTAGACCCAAACATGAAGAAAAATGCAGCAAAATCTATTGCAAACTATAAAGCCAAAGCACCACAGAAAAGTGAAATCTTTTCCTCAGGTCGTGCTGGTCAAACCATAAATGTTGGTTGTTGGATTCAGCGCAGTGTAGTGGTACCAAATTTGTAATGTGAATTTTTTTCAAAAAAATATAACGAAAAGCATCGTAATCCTTGTAATAGGAGCGGTGCTTTTTTCGTGTGAACAACGTCTGGATAAAATTCAACAAAACAACAAACTGTCCTATTTACCCATGTCTGTGGCCGAAAACATCAATACCAAACATACTGATTCTGGACGATTGACCTCTGTTTTGCAAAGTTCTAAAATGATTAATTTTTCGAATAGAGCGTTTCCTTATTATCAATTCCCAGAGGGTATTGACCTCACTGTTTTTAATGATCAGGATCAGCCCAGTGTGGTCGTGGCCAATAGTGCTGTGGTCTACAACAATACTGATTTAATTGACCTCAGAGGCGATGTTGTGCTTACTACGGCCACAAACGACACCTTGTTTACCGATCAATTGTTTTATGATCAAAAAAAAGAATGGTTGTTTACCGATTTTCCTGTGAAATTTAGAACAAAAGATTACCTCACCAATGGCAATGGCTTCGATGCAAATCAAAATTTCACAAACGCCCAAGTATTAGAAGTCACTGGCCGCATCTACATTGAGGAATAATATGTATCTTTACATTGAATTTAATCTTTAAAATTCATATACAGAATGAAAATTTTATCCTATTTCAAATATTTTTACCTCATTTTTGCTGCATTGTTTGCCTATGATGCATTTTCCAAATGGAGCACCAACAGAAACGGTGCTTATTTGTCTTTATTTTTTGTGGCCTTTGCCATTTTCATTTATTTTTTTAGACACAAATACCACAAGCGCTTTAAAGACCGAGGTAAATTATAACCATGTCCTCAGATACCCTTATCATTGTTTTAAGTTTGTTGTTTTCAGCATTTTTCTCTGGAATGGAAATCGCTTTTGTGTCATCCAACAAAATACACATCGAAATTGAAAAAAAACAAGCAGGTTTTCTTTCACTTTTATTGACCAAAATTACAGCTAAACCTTCAAAGTTTATAGCCACAATGCTTATTGGAAACAACATTGCTTTGGTGGTGTATGGGTTGTATATGGGCGATGTTTTAGTGGCTTGGTTTACAGAGCATTTACCCACAGACTCTACGCTGTTGTATTACTTATTCAATGAGTTGAGTTTGCTTACACAAACTGTAATCTCTACGCTTGTAATTTTGATTACAGCAGAGTTTTTGCCAAAAGTATTTTTTCAAATTTATGCCAATTCACTATTGAAATTGTTGGCACTACCTGCGTATGTATTTTATTTTTTATTCTCTGTTTTTTCAAGTTTTGTCATTTGGATATCTGATTTTGTTTTGAAAACTTTTTTCAAGACAAAAGGAGATGAAGTACAATTGGCATTTACAAAAGTCGAACTAGGGAATTATATAAGTGAACAGATGGAGTCTGTCGAAGCTGATGATGAGGTTGACAGCGAAATCATCATTTTTCAAAATGCATTAGAATTTTCAGATATAAAAGCTAGAGAGGCAATGGTCCCACGTACAGAGCTAACGGCCATTGAAATTCATGATACCATACAAAACTTAAGCACACTGTTTACTCAAACAGGACATTCCAAAATTGTTGTCTACAAAAACACTATCGATGATATTTTAGGTTATGTTCATGCATTTGATTTATTCAAAAATCCAAAAACCATCAAATCCATGCTGATGCCTGTCGAATTTGTACCCGAAACCATGTTGGCTAAAGACATTTTAAATGTTTTGAGTAAAAAACATAAAAGTTTGGCCGTTGTTTTGGATGAATATGGAGGGACTTCAGGAATTTTAACTGTTGAGGATATTGTAGAAGAATTGTTTGGAGAAATTGAAGACGAACATGATTCTGTTGCACTCATCGAGGAGCAAATAGATGATCAATCATTTTTATTCTCTGCACGTTTGGAGGTCGATCACCTCAATGAAAGCTACAAATTGCAGTTGCCTGAGCATGAAAATTATGAAACACTTGGTGGGCTAATTGTACACCATACACAAGAAATACCAGAACAAAATCAACACATAAAAATCGACAATTTTTTGTTTACAATTGAAGAAGTTTCCAATACAAAAATCGAATTGATTGCCCTTAAAATTCAGGACGAAGATTAAGTTTAAACTTCGCTTTTTAATAAAACACATTTCCCTTTTATTATTTCAAATTAAATTGGTATTTTCGTCCACTATATTTTACTAAATCTAAGCAAAAAAATACCATGGCAGTATTAAATAAAATAAGACAACGATCAATTTTTCTCATTCTTATCATTGCACTTGCATTGTTTTCATTCATCATTGGAGACATTTTCCAAAATTTGGACTCATCTGCTGCAAGTGATGCACCAATCGCAACAGTCAATGGCGAAGACATTGACCGTGATGACTTTATGGCCAAAGTTGAAAATGTACAAAGACAATCTGGAGGTTCAACGACCAATACTCAAGCGATGAACCGTGTTTGGGAAAACGAACTTCGTGCAAAAGTGATGCAATCGCAGTATGATGCCATTGGCATCTCTGTAGAACGCGATTACATGCGTGATTTGTTGAAACAAAACCTAACTACATTTGAAGAATTTAAAAATGAAGCAGGATTGTTTGATGAAGACAAACTCAACGAATTTATTGCCAATTTGAAAGCCATTTCACCAGAAACAACAACACTTGGAGGAACACCAATCAACTACCAATCGTGGACTACTTTTGAGCAAAATGTAGCAGTTTCTGGCGTACAACAAACCTATTTCAATTTAGTAAAAGCAGGAATTACGGGAACGCTTACTGAGGGAGAATTGGATTATCAACTTGAAAATGACAAGGTTGATTTGAAGTATGTTCAAATTCCTTATTCAAGTATTCCAGATAGTCTGATTACGGTCAAAAAATCCGAAATTGAGGCCTACATGAAACGTTTTCCAAAGACATATGAGGTTGAGGCGTCAAGAAATTTAGTTTATGTCGAATTTAAGGAAGAAGCATCACTAGAAGATGAACAAGCCATTCAAGACAATTTAAAAGCACTTATTTCCGATCGTGAGGAGTACAACGAGGTATCCAAAGCCAATGAAACTGTAGTTGGATTTAAAAACACCAAAGACAACGAGGAATTTGTGGATGCAAATTCTGCACAAAAATTTAATGATGCTTTTGTTTTTAGATCTGCTTTTTCATCAGAACAGGCCGATAATATTACGGACTTAAAAACTGGTGAAATTTACGGACCTTACAAAGAAGGTAACTTTTTTAAATTGACCAAAATGCTGGCCAAAAAAGGCATCGCTGATTCTACCAAAGTAAGACATATTTTGATTCCTTTTGTGGGTGGTGCTCGTGCTGATGCAACAGTGACAAAAACAGATGCCCAAGCCAAAGCAACTGCTGATAGTATTTATAACGTTTTGCGTAGAAATCGCTCAAAATTCAAATCGCTACTCTCATTGTCATCTGACAAAGTGAGCAACGAAAAAGAAGGAGTGATTGAATTTGCTTACACCGATGGTTTTGCACCAGAATTCAAGGCCTACTCATTCGAAAATCCAAAAGGAAGCCTAGGAGTTGTTCGTACCGATTTTGGATACCACGTTATAGAAGTTTTGAGTCAAGGAAAACCTCAGGATGCATTTAAAGTAGCAACAATTGCACAAGAAATTGAGCCCTCAGTTGAAACTATAGACGAGGTATTTAAAAACAAATCTAAATTTGAAATTGCTGTTGCGGATACCGATTTTGAGACCGTAGCAGAAGAGAATAATTACGATGTGCGCAACGTCAGTAGCGTTAAAGAATTAGACGAAAATATCCCTGGTATTGGCGCGCAACGTGCGATTGTCCGCTGGGCTTTCGAAGATGGCGTTGAAGAAGGAGATTTTAAAAGTTTCAGTACTACCGCTGGAGGGTTTGTGGTCGTTAAGCTTACAGACGTAAATGAAGCAGGACTCATGTCTGTTCAGGATGGATCGGTTACTGCACTTCCTGAGGTTAGAAAAGAGAAGAAAGCGGCATACATTATAGATCGAATTACTGCATCAACTCTAGAAGATATCGCTGCTGCAGAAGGACAAACAGTAAAAACTGCAGTTGCAGTAAACATGAAAAACCCAACCCTTTCTGGTGCAGGTCGTGAGCCATTAGTCATTGGAACAGCATTTGGATTAAAAGAGGGTGGAACTTCTGAATTGATTGAAGGGAATGCCGGGGTTTATGTAGTTCAAGTCAAAAAAAGGACAGATGCTACAGCA